>Ga0116156_10000069_pt1 | contig 107340 bp, 96 predicted proteins | sample AD_UKC045_MetaG_FD_89891 | JGI IMG/M metagenome (GOLD analysis project Ga0116156, IMG submission 89891) | Active sludge microbial communities of municipal wastewater-treating anaerobic digesters from USA - AD_UKC045_MetaG | ecosystem: Engineered > Bioreactor > Anaerobic > Digestate | place...
ACATGCTACATGTCTTACGCCACGAGAGTTTAGCAAGCGGACACGGTTGACACAAACCCAAAAAATTGCTTAATTACCATCACCAAAAACGGAGGTGAACAATGAACCAGGAACTCACCGCCCGGGACTTTCCGACGGTTTACAAGCCATACATCGACTTCATCGAACTAATGCTAACCCCGGCCCGATTCCAACACTGCCTAGGCGTAGCACAATGCATGGCCAAAGCGCACCATATCTATCCACAAAGCGGCACCGCTGTTCAGGACTGGATCCTGGCCGGCCTGTTGCACGACGTGCTCAAGGAGGCGAGCCTCTCAACCATGCTTTGGTGGATCAACCGGCACAAAGCGAGTTTACTGGATGACATTCCCGCTCATCTGCACGGATGCCCGACTTACCTGCATGGCCCGGCCGCCTCTGTCTATGTCAGACATGCCCTAGGACTGGCGGACAGAGACCGCGACTTTTACGCGGCCATTGCCGAACACGCCGGCGAATACCCCAACATGTGCCTCATGGCACGCTGTCTGCATGTTTCTGATATGTGCTGTCCGACCACCCGGTACCAGGGATACGGCAAGCTGGCCAGAATCTTTTTCCAAGGCCGTTTGGACGAAGCCGAGATGCTCCTGGACGCCTGGATCATAGAATCCATTGGTAACTTCGGCGTTCCGGTCCACCCTCACCACCCTGAAAGGCTGGCCGAACTCAAAAGAAAAATCAAGCCCGCGCCCGGCTTCTTCTCGCGCACCGACCCCTGACAAGGGTTATTTTTTTATATCAAATTTCTTATACTCTCCGGGCTTGAGACCGGCCAAATCAATCTGACCTATGCGCACACGTAAAAGATCGGACACTCTCAAGCCCAAGACCTGAAACATACGCCGAATCTGACGCTTTCTGCCTTGAGTTAAAACCAGTTTGAATTTGTAATTATTTACATACGCGACTTTCTTGGCCGTCAGCAATTCACCTTCATCAACCACACCTTTAAGCAGTTTATTTTGAATTTCTTTGGCCCACAGCGCTTCCGGGCCGCGGCCCACATTCCGGCTGTTGACCGTAACCTCATATTCTTTTTCGTGCTCATAACGCGGATGAGCCATTTTTTGGGCATAATCTCCATCATTGGTCAGAATAACCAAACCGCGGCTTCTTTTGTCTAAACGACCGACCACAAACAACCGATCCGAACTTTCCACCAAATCAAAAATATTTTTTTCACCTCTAAAAAATCGGTTGGTACAAGTGTAGCCCTCCGGTTTATTCAAAGCGATATACACGAGTCTTTTTTCAGTTTTTAAGGGACGCCCGTCAACCAAAATCTCATCATCGAGTTCTACGCTCTGCCCGATTTTCGCTCTTTGACCATTAACTCTGACCAGCCCGGCCGTTATCAATTCCTCGGCTTTACGTCTAGAACAATAACCTGAGTCGGCTATGGCTTTTTGCAAACGCATAATCTTAGCAAGAATTAATCATTTAGTTAGATTCTCCCGATGATTCTATCGGGATCCCGATCCCACCTACGTCAAGGCGATGGTAGGCACCGCGAGTATATTATTATTATTCACGAGTGTCGGGACCGATTTAATTATTTGGCGCTTTTTAGTTTTTTAATAATTTTGCCGGGAATGACAACCGAAGTTATTAATTAATTTACTGGATTTGATATTTAAGCATTTTATATTTGATAATTATTCAGCCCCATATGCTTGATAACGGTTGATTTTATGCTCTTCCAAATTGCGGGCGTAATAAATCTTGCCTTGATCATCGTGCAGATAAAAATAATAATTGCTGGCTTTTGGATTCAGAGCCGCTTCAAGGGAATCTTTGCCCGGATTGCAAATCGGCCCCGGAGGCAAACCCGCGTTTTTATAGGTATTATAAGGCGAAACAATCTCCAAGTCCTGCAAAGAAGACCTGGCCCGTCCCGAACCGGTCAAATAATTAATGGTCGAGTCAAGCTGTAATCGCATACCCGCTTTCAGCCGATTTTGAATTATGCCCGCAATCATTCTGCGTTCTTCCGGAGTACGTCCCTCCTTTTCAATCAAAGACGCCATAATGACTATTTCGTGCAAACCGCGATCTTGAGCATCCGCTTCCTCGACAAACCCTTCAGTATTCTTAGCAAAAGCCTGAAGCTGTTTAAGTACAAAACCCAAAGGCAGTTGATCTTTCCAGACTCGATAAGTGTCGGGAAATAAATAACCCTCTAGGGTTGCATCGGGCGGCAAGTCTGACAAAAACTCAAACTGTTCGCGTAGAGCCGGCGCAAAACTCTTTTCAAGCGTCCGACTGCCGACCAGATCCGAATACTCTTCCATGGCAACTCCATAAGTCGACAATTCCTTGGCTACGTCATCCAAAGTCTGCCCCTCCAATATGCGGATAGCTATCTCGTCGCGCTTTGGCCCCAAAATAAACACGCGCGCCAAATCTCGGTAGGATGCCCCGGGCGCAACCATATAATCACCGGGTTTGGGTTTATCGGCCTGTTGATCGATCAAAGCGTAAATTTCATAACCCCAAGCTGAGGCAATTACGCCTTTTTGTTCCAGTATTTCAGCGGTTTGTTTGGAATCGATGCCTTCAGGCAAGTTGATGCTGACCACGGAAGACCCGGGCGTGCCAAAAAAAGCGGACGGCACGAACCAAGCCAAAAAACCGGCCAACAACAAAAAGAATACTCCCAACAGCAAAGCTATTTTCTTCATACTCTGATTTTTTTCAACGCATTGTGACCCAAGCGTACCAAGCAATACGCCAAAAATCCAATCAGAGCGCCGGACAAAATATCGGTCGGATAATGAACCCCGGCCGCCACTCTGCCCAAGGCCACGCCCGCGGCCAGCAATAAACCAAACCAGCCTAGTTTTTTGTTAATCATAAACAAGGCCGTGGTCATGGCCAAGGCTGTGGCCGTATGGATGGACGGCCAAGAACCGGTTAAAGGCGGAGGAATAAGCACCACTACATTGTCCCAAAACAAAAACGGCCTGACGCGCAAGACCAGCAAAGACAAACTCTCGCCGATCAAGATAGCCAAACCCGCGGCCCAAACCGCTTCTTTGGCTATATGTTGTTGCACCTTATGACCATAAACCCAAATCCAAAGCAACAAAGGCACATAAGCGAAAATTAAAACCCTGGCTAAAAAAATAGCCATCCACTCGCCTAAAATAGAAACCAAAAAAACACTCTGAATCGCTACCACCAACTGTGCTTCGAACATGCACGCATTATATCATGTAACATGTAACTCGTAACACGCATCAGACTCACTCACCCTCCATGTTACATACTATATAAGCGGTCTGCCCAACATATCCGGTGATTGGGGTAATTCCATTATTTTTAAAATCGTGGGTGCCACATCAGCCAACATGCCCACCGGCGGAGTCATGCTTAGATCTCCGCCAATCACGTCACCCGTGGGAGCACGCAAACCCTCGTAGGCTTTACCAATAATAATCAACGGTACGGGATTAGTGGAATGTTCTTTGTCTATGGCCCCGGTGGTTAAATTTACCACCTCTTCTGAATTGCCATGATCAGCTGTAATCAGCACCACTCCGCCCACGGCCAAAGCCGCGTCCGTAATCTTGCCCAAAGCCACATCCACGGACTCATGCGCCTTGACCGTAGCTTCAAAATTGCCCGTATGCGCCACCATGTCCGGGTTGGCAAAATTGGCCACCATAAAATCAAACTGCCCGCCTGCGATATCCTTAACTATTCTTTCGGTAATTTGTGGGGTGGACATTTCCGGTACCGTGTCATAACTGGAAACACGCGGTGAAGGTATAATCACTCTCTCCTCTCCCGGAAATTCATCTTCGCGCATGCCGTTAAAAAAGAAAGTCACATGAGCGTACTTTTCTGTTTCCGCGATATGCAATTGCCTCAAACCCGCGTCTGAAATAACTTTAGCCAGACATGATTCAACGGCCTGCGGAGGAAAAGCCACTTCCACGGGCAAATCTTTTTCATATTCGGTCATGGTCACCAATCTGAAATCCTGAAAAACCGTGCGCTCAAATTTATCAAAGTCCGGCAAAACCAAAGCCTTGGTCAGCTCGCGCGCGCGGTCAGGACGAAAATTGAAAAAAACAGCCGAATCACCGTCTTTGATAGTGGCTATCGGCTTGCCCCCTTTGGTGATGACCGTGGGCACCAATTCTTCATCATACACCCCGGCCGCGTAAGACTTTTCTATGGCTTCAACCGCGGAAGAGGCTTCTTCTCCCTGACCTAAAACCATGGCCCGATACATTTTTTCCAAACGATCCCAACGGCTGTCACGGTCCATGCCGTAAAAACGTCCGCCTAAAGTGGCAATGGTCCCCAGCTTAACTTCTTTAATCTTTTGTTCCAATTCCGTGATAAAACCCAACCCGCTGTTAAAAATGGTGTCGCGTCCGTCCAAAAAAGCATGAATGGCCACGTTTTTAAAATCCTGCATCCGGCATAAGTCCAGCAACGCATAAAGATGATCAGTATGCGCATGTACTCCGCCCGGAGAACACAGGCCCATTAAATGCAAAGTGGATTTATTTTTTTTAGCCTGCTCAATAGCTCCCAATAAACCCGTATTTTTATAAAAAGATCCGTCTTCAATGCTCAAACTAATGCGAGGCAGACTTTGAAAAAAAATCTTGCCCGCGCCGATGGTCAAATGCCCCACTTCGGAATTGCCCATCTGCCCCCAAGACAAACCCACGGCCTCGCCGTTGGCACGCACAGTCATGGCCGGATAAGTTTCCACCAGATGTTTGTAATGCGGCATGTTGGCCCTGGTCACGGCATTGCCTTCGGCATCCGGCGCCGCGCCAAAGCCGTCCAAAATCAATAAGACAACGGGTTTAGGTCTCATACGAATAGTCAATATTCAATCTGCAATAAGCAATAACCCAATACATAATCATGATAATAAATTCCGCCCCTTCATTTCGTCCGGCTGACTGACGCACAAAGCGGCCAAAATAGTAGGCGCCACATCGGCCAAAGTGCCCACTTTAAGTTTCTTGTCTTTGGACGCGCAACAGATCAAGAAAGGCACCGGGTTGGGATTATGCTGTGTATCGCGCTCACCGTGCGCGCCGAACAATTGCTCGGCATTGCCATGATCGGCCGTAATCATCAAACAGCCATTAGCCTGCTTGACGGCTTGCCAAATCTTACCCAATGGCTCGTCCAAAGCCTCACAAGCTTTAACGGTGGCCTCAAAATCACCCGTGTGCCCAATCATATCCGCATTGGCGAAATTGGCGCACACAAAATCATACTTTTTCTTGACCGCGGAAATCACGGCCTTGGCCACTTCCGGTGCTTTCATGCGCGGATGTTTTTCCAGCGCAGCCGTGCGGATGGATTGAATACGCACACGCTCTTCATCAAACTTAGGGGTGTCATAACCGCCATTAAAGAAATACGTGACTTGAGAATATTTTTCCGATTCGGCGATATAAATCTGCCGCTTGGAACGCAAAGCTTCCACCAGGGTGCAAGACAATTCATGGTGCGGAAAAGCCGGCACCGCGCCGTCAATCTGTTTGCCGAATTCAGTCATAGTAGCGAAATACATGTCTTGGCAAAATTTTTGGCGCGTAAAAGCATGCTTATTGCGCCGGGCAAATTCTTTTTGAATAAACGGTTTGACCATTTGACGTGCCCTGTCACTGCGCAAATTCCAAAAAATAACCGCATCATGATGGTTGACCGTCACCGGCTTTTGGCTGTCATAAGTGATAACCGTGGGCAACATGAATTCATCGCTCTCGCCTCTGGCATAAGCTTGTTCTATGGCTTGAATCGGGGTTTCGGCCACCACGCCTTGGCCGAGACACATACAATTATAAGCCAATTCCGTGCGCTTCCAATTACGATCCCTATCCATGGCATAGAATCTGCCCATGATGGTGGCAATACGCATGTTAGGCGTCAGATGTCTTTCCAGCTCCAATAACAATTTGGACGCGTGATAAGGAGCTGTGTCACGTCCATCCGTAAACAAATGCAAAGCTACCTTGGGCAGTTTGAGACGTTTGGCAAACTCCACCGAAGCCAGAATATGGCCAAAATCAGCGTGTCCGCTTTGATGATTGGTCAACATACCAATCAAATGCAAGGTGCTGTTACGGCGCAAAACATGCAAAGCGGCTTGGGTAAAAGCCGGGTTATCTTCAAAAATTTTCTTGCTGATGGTTTTATTGATTTTAACTTTATCACTGACCACGGGCCGGCCAGCGCCCAAAGTTGAGTGCCCGGCCTCACTGTTGCCGGTTTCGCCCACGGGCAAACCCACGGCCGGGCCGTCGGCCTTGAGCAAAGTATGCAGATGATTGCCCCATAAATGATGCCAATTAGGCATTTTGGCGGCCATGACCGCGTTACCCGCTTTGTTTTTGGAATAACCGAAGCCATCCCAAATTAAGAGCACCACCGGACCCCGGCAAAGCTTGCCCTTGGCCTTGGGCGCTTGTTTATAACAAGGAGACATAATATTCAAGTATTAATCATACCCGCAATGCGACCAATGAACAAGTGGATTTTTGGCTAACCTAAAGGACTAAATTTAAAGATAATTACGAATTACGAATTAAAAATTACGAATATTGGTTTTTGGATGGATAATAGTCTTGACAATTTGGGCTTTTTATGCTACATTGACGCGTTCCATACTCGGCCTCCATGTGGGCGGCCGGGCGCGTGGATCCCTGTTTTTGAGCCCAGCTCGAACAGGTTTTGACAACGCAACAATTTTTTTTCGTGTACGACCTCATAGGCCGGCACGAACGAGGAGGATTGAAATGGCAGCTCCCTTTGCAGGAACGCCGGTCGCCGACGACGCGACCATCACGACCACCACCGACACGCCGGTCGACTTCCAGTTGACCGGCACCTGCGCAGGAACGATGCACTTCACCATCGTAACTGCGCCCGCCGAGGGCACATTCGGTAACTTCGACGAGGACACGGGCGAAGGTCAGTACGTCCCCGCTCCCGGATTCGAAGGAACCGAGGCGTTCACATTCACCGTCGATGACGGCAGCGACGTCTCGACCGAGGCGACCGTGACGGTCGAAGTCATGGCGGCAACTGCAGGCGGAACCCCGTCCAGCGCACCGCCCCCCGCCTCCACGCCGCCCGCCCCACCGAGCACCATTCCGCCGCCGCCTGCGACCCCTACGGGCACGAGCGGTTCGGGAACCATGCCAGGCATGGGCCCGGCGGCCGCTGGTGCGGCAGTCGGTGCTGCGGCCGCAACGGCCGCCGGTACGGCCGGAGGTGCAACGCCTGCACCCGCGCCGGCTGCTCCGCCGGCTCCCCCCGCTCCGGTTGCCCCTGTCGCTCCTGCGCCGGGTGCACCGGTTGTCCCGCCCGCGCCACCTGCTCCCGGAGCTCCGATCGTTCCGCCGGCTCCGGGTGCTCCGGCCGTTCCTGCTCCGGGTGCGCCAATCGTTCCTCCGCCTCCCCCGCCTCCGGCCCCTGCTCCGGCCCCGGCAAAAACGCCGTGGTACCGCGACTGGCGGTGGCTGGCGCTCATCGCAGCGCTGGCGGTGCTGACGTTGCTGCTCATCGCGGCCGCGCTCAAGGGCTGTGATGACGGCGGTGGCGCCCCCGGTCCGGTTCAGCCGCCTCCCCCGCCCACGACGACGAGCACCACGCCTCCCACTCCCCCACCCCCGGTTGTCAGCGGAGTTTCGTGCCCCAATGGGTACATCAAAGTCCCGCTGGCGGCCAACTCGTGCCAACTCCTCGGCTGGGACGGCGAGAGGATGCCCTACCAAGCGGTGTCCTCACCTCAGGCCGGACGCTTGGTTGTCGGCAACGCTCCGCTCCCGCACCAGAACGTCGTGAGTGGCATGACCGACATTGCCGGCGAAGATCTCGCGATCTGCTGGCCCTCGGCCATCCCGTTCGGGAGCAAGGTCGCCGCCAACACGGTCATGCAGGCTGTGTACGGACAACATGCCAACCACGTCGTTCAGCCCGGCTGGTACAGCGCCAACTGCGATTGGCAGACGCGCTGCGGCCTCCGCCTCGACGACCCCGCCTGCGTCAGCTACAACGCAGACGGTTCGGCCGACTTCACCAAGTGCAACTTGGTGATCCCGGTCCCCATTCCGTAGCCCCCTCCGGTTCCCACCCTCCCGATTCTGCGGAGCCCAAGAACCAACCTCGCAACCCCGAATCTCTTCGGGGTTGTATTCGTTTTAGGTTGCTTTTTACATCCGTTAAGCTGCCATGCTGAATTCATTTCAGTATCTCACTTTCTAAATCATTTTCTTTGCTGTCATCTCGACCCCTTCGGCTGCGCTCAGGGCAGGCTCTGTGGAGAGATCCCTTGAGCTTATTAGGCTAAAGCGATTTCTCCATTCCACCTTCGTTCCAGTCGAAATGACAAAACAACAATACAACAACCATGTCATTGCGAGCGAGTCCGACGAGCACGGTACGGCACTCGCGAGTGCCGTACCGTGGCAATCTCGCTAATCAACCCGGTGTTTTAGGCAGATTGCCGCGTCGTGATTACACTCCTCGCAATGACATGGTTGAGTGATGAGATCCTGAAACGAGTTCAGGATGGCAGAAGGGTTAAGGATGGCAAGATGTTACTTCTTCACATCCGCCACCGAAATTTTAATCAGCTCTTCACGATTATCTTCAGGTTGAACGGGCGCCGGACGGCTGAAGCCGCATTTTTCACATTTATGTTCCACGCGTACTATTTCCGCGTGTTTAACCCATACTCCAACCGGCTTCATCATGCCTTGGCAGACAGAAGCTCTATCACCCGGAACGACCTCATCCATATGCTTGCTCCACAGACAATTCGGACAATGGTTGGTCCGGCCATTGCCTTTTATGTCTTGCCCGCAATGCTCGCAGGTAAAATCTTCGAAAACCAATTTGGTATGCCTTGGCATATGATTTAAATTAACAAATACTTAAATATAAAATATCAATTTATGATTGCGAAGCAACACCATATTTCTTATTTGAAAATTTTATATTTGATATTTAATCCGCCTCCGGTTTCATGATGGGGAAGAAAATAATATCCCGCAGATTGGATTGTCCGGTAAGCAGGGCAAAGATACGGTCTATGCCCATGCCCCAGCCCGTGATGGGCGGAAAACCCATTTCCATGGCTTGAATATAATCTTCATCCAATTCAAAACTCTCTTCATCGCCGGCGGCCCGGAATTCCGCTTGTTTGCGCATGCGTTCGGACTGATCTATGGGATCAACCAGCTCCGAATAGGCATTCAAAACCTCCCAGCCCGCGATGACCAGCTGAAAACTGTCGGCCAAACGAGCATCCTCGTTATTACGACGAGCCAAAGGTTTCATCTCCGTGGTGTGATGCGTGATAAAACAAGGCGCGATCAAATCCGGCCTGACAGCATGTTTATATAATTCATCGATCAATGTTCCAATACCTTTTTTATCAACTTCTTCAACCTGAATATTCTTTGACTGCATCACCTTGACCAAATCCTTGGCTTCGTTAAATTCCAAAACATCAATACCGGTTTTTTGCTTGATCAAATCCGTTATTTTATAACGCGGAATGGCTTGCGATAAATCAATGGTATGCGCCGAACCCGTCTTGCCGATGACTTCGAACTGCAATTTACCAAAAGTTTTTTGTAAAACAGCGCGCAAGAATTTTTCCGTAAAATCCATGTTCCACTCATAATCCTTATAAGCCACATAATATTCGATCTGGGTAAATTCCTGATGATGACTGGGGTCAGAACCTTCGTTCCTAAAACATTTGGCGGTTTCAAAAACTCTTTCAAAGCCTCCGCCGATCAATCTTTTTAAATACGTCTCGGGGGCGATGCGCAAAACCATGTCCATGTCATAAGCATTGTGATGCGTGACAAACGGACGCGCCGCGGCTCCGGTGGCCACCGAAGTTAAAATAGGAGTTTCAACTTCCAAAAATCCGCTATCCTCCAAATAACGACGGCAGTTGGAAAGGAATATACTGCGCAGTTTAAACCTGTCAAAAGATTCTCGACTGGATACCAAGTCCATTTCGCGATGACGATAAATCTTTTCTATATCCTGCACACCATGCCACTTTTCCGGCAACGGTGTTATAGCCTTGCCCAAAACCAGCAACTCCGTGACCCACACGATAGGCTGGCCGGTTTTATTAACGCCCATGACTCCGTTGACGCCCAAAAAATCTCCTCGATCCAAAAGATCCACTAATTGAAAATTATCTTCACCTACATCATCTATTTTGGCACCAACTTGATGGGCGCCGAACTCATCTTGCAAAGTATAAAAAGCCAGCTTGCCGATGACACGCTGTAACATAATTCGTCCGCATACTTTGACCGCTTCACCCTCTTTAACTTTAGCCAGTTCATCTAAATTATGAGTTTTTTCAAATTTGGCCGGATGCGGTTCCAGTCCCATGTCCAATAATTTTTGGCGGCGATCCAATCGATCCTGCCGCTCGTCCGTTTTGTTAGGCATATGACAGAAATCTTAGCGCACCCAACGGCTTACGTCCATAACGACACTAACGTACTTAACGTACCTAGCGTACATAGCGTCTTAATTCACAAAACATGTAACACATAGCACATAACAGCCTACGTCAAAACCAACATTGTCATTGCGAGGATGAACGGCAGTGAAGACGTGACACGGCATTCGCGAGTGCCGTGCCGTGACACGGCGTTCGCGAATGCCGTGCCGTGGCAATCTCGCTGAAAAGCCAGTCATCTAAGCAGATTGCCGCGTTACTCGTCGGACTCGCTCCTCGCAATGACATGACCGCAAGTACCGCAGCTTAAATCATTTCCCAAAACGTTTTTGTCTGGATTCGTAGTCTGCTAAGACCTGATTGAACTCGGACTCTGAAAAATCAGGCCAATAACATTTGATGAATTTTAATTCCGCGTAGGCCGATTGCCATAACATAAATCCGGACAAGCGTTCTTCGCCTGAAGTTCTGATAATCAAATCCGGGTCAGGCTGACCGGCTGTATACAAATGATCGGAGATGGTCTGTTCCGTAATTTCCGCCGGCTGATTTTTAACAATCTGTTTGACGGCGTCCACCAGCTCACTGCGCCCTCCATAGCTGATGGCCAAATTGACCGTCATACCGGGATTATAAGCCGTCAATTTTTCAGCTTCCTCGATGGCCTGCAAAATACGCGGAGAAAACCGGTCCCGCGTGCCTATGACGCGCACTCGAAAACCCTGTTCGTGAAACAGATGAATATCTTTGATCAAGGCACGTTCAAACAGGGCCATAAGCGCGCTGACTTCGGTTTGAGCCCTGTTCCAATTTTCAGTTGAAAAAGCATACAAAGTGACAAACTGAATGCAGGCCCCGGAGCACCACTTAAGCACGTCCTGAATTATCTCATAACCGGCCAAGTGCCCTTGGTGCGGCAAAAGCCCGCGCTCTTTGGCCCACCGACGATTACCGTCCATGATGATGCCCAGATGTTTAACAGATGTTTTCATACTGGAAACTTTATAGGAATAATTGAAGCAAATCAACATCGGATTTATTTAAGCAATAAAAAATCCCGCGTCTTACAAACGAGGGAAAGTCAGCTCTCCTCCGAATCTTCACTTGAGGCAAGGCGGACTTGAGAAGCGACAAGTTTGATCTGCTCCAGCAAGTCTTCCAAGGACTTGATATCAGCCGCGAATCTAGCCCCGTCCTCCTCCGTAAGGACCGTACTCTGCGCATCATGGCGTAGTTTGGCCACACGGCTTTGCATTTCGCGCATCTCTTGGTCGTGCTTGGTCCGCAAGCCGTGCAACAAGGTAACATAGTCCGCCAGATGCCCGCGCAACAGAGCAATACGCGTTATCAAGCAGGTGGCGTGGGCCAAGCTCTGACCCTCGGGGCTGTTTAGATACTGTTCGTAACTAAGCGAACGCCCGGTGCGCGCATCATCAGATTCGGCCATGATCCAGCTCCTTTTGGTGAAGATTCATGCTGTATTTAACAGAGAAAGCTGAAGCAGTCAATCAATAAGCAGCTCACTCGGCCTATAAAGACAGCGGGACAACCGCTCCGGATTTACTTTTAAATAAACCACGACAATGGGCCGGTAAATGGTTTTGACAAAAATCAATCTTTCTGTGAATATCCACCCGTTCCAAAAGGCAAGGAGGAGACAATGCACACCGCGCTCATTCAGCTGTCCCTGGCGATTGAAAAACTCAAGATGGTTGAAAAGATTCTGTCCGAGTTCGGCGTAGCCCCCGACGAAGAGAGTCTGGCGCAGCTGGAAAATGACGACGGATTCTGTATCGCCCACTCCGCCGAAAGAAGCGGCTACAGCTTGCATTGGGGTGTCGGCCTTGCTTCGCCGGAAGACGAAAACAGCCCGGACTATTGCGTCACGCTCTTTGTTGACTTACTCGGCCCGAAGGACGAGACAGAGCTGGACATCGCGTATTTCGTGGACGACGATGCCTGGCAAGGAGAATGCTCGCCTGATTTATTAAAAAGACATACCACGAACGAAGTTCTGAATCTTGATAAAGTCTTGGAACAAGGCTTTGACGACAGCCAAGCCGTCAAAATCATTGCTCTGATGGCGGGGATTTTCGCCAATCTGCCACAGCATCCCGCGAACACTCACTCCAACGCGCTCAACTAGAGCGTGATTTTTTATTTTAAAAAATTATACCCCACCTCTTACTCCTTCCATGTTATACTCATCTATTCGAAAAATCGCCTTACCTTTCCATTTTTTTAATTTTATTAATATTTTGATAATACAAAAATACCTCCTAAAAGGAGATATTTTCGCGTCGTAAGCTAACCTACGTGACTCACCAAGCTATAAGCTGTGGCGGGCCACGTCGTTCGCGAACGACGTGGCGGGCCCGACCGGATTCGAACCGGCGATCTTCACAGTGACAGTGTGACGTGTTAACCAGACTACACCACGAGCCCAAATTTTGTGGCCAGAATATACCATGCAACCTTTTGTTTGGCAAGAGGGAGAAAGGCGTCCGGCACTCCGGCAACTTAGCCTGTCCGCGCTCATGTGTTAAGCTATAAAGACTATGCCTGAAATGCAATTTTTCCGAGGTCCCGAAGGAAACCTCGACCAGCTCAATCAAGAAACGCAGGAGAATATATTCAATGCCCTGTATCACATCAAACCCGATGAGCTGAAAAGCGGGGTCTTGGACGCGGCCAGAAAATCTCGGCAAGGAGGCTGGAAGATTTTACTCGGCAGTTTAATTAATGAACAAAACCAACCGGCGCTCATAGATCTGCCCCAAGAGATACTGGGCAATCTGCAGGAATCACTCAATAAACAGCTGTCTGGAATGAATAAAAACCTGGACAGCTCCCTGGACCCGGAAACCCGACAAAAAATCCAAGCGGAAGTCACTTGGCTGGAAAAGGCCATCAAAGTCTTAAGCGATATTTCAAACAACCAATAAAAACTAGCCAAAAATAATATATATGCTACGCTGTGAACATATATGGCATATTGGCTCATAAAAACCGTACCCGAAGTCTTCAGTTGGGACATGCTGGCTGAAAAGGGCAAAACCCGCTGGGACGGGGTCAGAAATTATCAAGCTCGCAATTACCTAAGGGAAATGAAACCCGGTGATTTGACTTTTATTTATCATCAAGGAGACGAAGCCGGCATCGTGGGCGTGGCCAAGGTTGTGTCCGAGGCTTATGACGATCCCACCACGGACGAAGGCAATTGGTCCGTTATTGATATTGAGCCCGTGATTAAACTCACCAGGCCCGTCAGCTTGGACGAAATTCGATACACGCCGGTTTTAAACGTTTTACAGCTCATCAATCAACCCCGATTGTCAGTCATGCCGGTCACGGAACCTCAATGGGAGCTGGCCATGAGAATCGGAAAAACTAATTTAGAATAAATTCTTTAAGGGGTACTGCTTGGCTCGTACCACAATGGCGTGTCACCCAGAATTATTGAGTATAGAGATCCTGAAATTAATTCAGGATGACGAGGGGTAAGTCGCGCAGAACACAGAACGTTAAAGACGCGGTTCGTTATTAAGCAGATTGCCACGTCGTCAGACTCCTCGCAATGACATGGTTGTGGTTTTGACGTAGGACGTCATTGTACGTTAAAGCTGTTATTCTTTAATTAAGGTGGATTCTCCCGATGATTCTATCGGGATCCCGATCGAGTATATTATTACTTACGAGTGTCGGGACCGATTTAATTATTTAGCTCGTTAAGTCTATCAGACACTTAGCCGGGAATGACGACTTAAGTTCTGATACGGGGTGTTACATGTTACGTGCTACATGTTTTGTGAATTAGGACGTTATGGACGCGATGGACGTGATGTACGCTCCGCTCTTACATCTTTGCAATCCTCTTAATGGCCGGTATCACACTATCCGGATTCAAAGACATGGAGTCTATTTTTTGTTTAACCAAAAACTTGGCGAATTCCGGATAATCTGACGGGGCCTGGCCGCAGATGCCGATCTTGGTCTTAGTTTTCTTAGCTATAGCTATTACTTGCTTAATGAGTGACAAGACCGCCTCATTTCTTTCATTATACAAATGACTGACCAAAGAAGAATCCCGGTCCACGCCCAAAGCCAACTGAGTCAAATCATTGGAGCCGATGCTAAAACCGTCAAAAATCTTGGCGAATTCACCTGCCAATATTACATTGGATGGTATTTCAACCATCATATAGACCTCCAAACCATCCTGCCCGCGCTTAAGACCATACTTGCTCATGGTGGACAAAACCTTTTTGCCTTCTTCAACGGTTCTGCAAAAAGGAATCATGACCAGTAAATTTTTTAAGCCCATTTTTTGACGCACTCGTTTGATGGCCTCGCATTCCAGCTTAAAGGCGGGCTCATAATTGGGATCATAATACCGAGAAGCCCCGCGCCAACCCAGCATGGGATTGTCTTCCTTGGGCTCAAAAGCATCCCCGCCGATCAGATTGGCGTATTCATTGGTTTTAAAATCCGAAGTTCGCACAATCACCGGACGCGGATAAAAAGCGGCCGCTATCTTGCCTATACCCTCGGCCAAAGTGGCTACGAAATATTCAGTCTTGTCCGCGTGACCGGCTGTTAACTTGGCAATTTTTTGTCTGTCCCCAACCTTGGCAATCTTTTCCGGCTTAATCAAAGCCATGGGATGAATTTTGACCGCTTGATTCAGAATGAATTCCATGCGCGCCAAGCCCACTCCGTCCACGGGCAAAGCCGCGAACTTAAGAGCCGCGTCCGGATCGCCCAAGTTGGCCATGATTTTTACTTTTAACTTTTTGGGCCGTTGCAAGGTCTGACGCGATATTTCATAGGGTTGGATACCCGCGTAAATATAACCTTCTTCGCCTTGCGCCGCGCTGACCGTAATCTCCTGACCGTTTTTAATTATTTTAGACGCGCCTTCCACACCCACCACGCAGGGGATGCCCAACTCACGCGAAACTATGGCCGCGTGACAAGTCCGGCCGCCCGATTCCGTCACAATGGCCGAAGCTTTTTTCATGACCGGCACCCAGTCCGGATCGGTCATGCGCGCCACCAAAACCTCACCCTCGCGGAAAAACTTCATGTCTTTAACCGATTTTAAAATCCTGACCTTGCCGGCTCCGATTTTTTGCCCCACGGCCACGCCTTGCAAAATAGGCTTGGAGATGGTTTTCAATTTATATACTTCTTGAGTTTGCCTGGATTTATTGGCGGCCACGGTCTCGGGCCTGGCCTGCACGATATACAATTTGCCCGTTAAACCGTCTTTGGCCCATTCAATATCCATGGGCTTTTTATGTTTGGCCAATTTGGAATAATAATCTTCAATGCGCCTGCCCCAATCAGCCAACTTCAATATTTCCTTATCCGACAAAACACTTTGCACACGATCTTTATCCGCCACTCTCACCTCTTTGGTCTGATGACCGTCGTAAACAATCTTAGTCGCCTTATCTCCTATTCTATGTTCAATGATTGCTTCATAACCCTGAACCAACAATGGTTTATGAACCATGTATTGATCCGGATTTACCTTGCCCTGCACCACGCTCTCCCCCAAACCGTAAGCCGCGTTAATAACCAACACATCCGGAAAACCCGATTCAGTGTCAATAGTGAACATCACGCCCGCGCTGCCCAAATCAGATCTGACCATCTGCTGAACACCCACGGATAAAGCTACTTTGAGATGGTCAAAACCTTGCTCCACACGGTATGCGATAGCTCTATCCGTAAACAAAGAAGCAAAACAGCGTCTGACCTTATCCAATAAATCAGCTTCGCCTTGCACATGCAGATAAGATTCTTGCTGACCGGCAAAAGAAGCGGACGGCAAATCTTCGGCCGTGGCCGACGAGCGAACAGCCACATCCGCCTCGGCCATTTCCAAGGATAAATCAGATGAACGATGCGACCGATTTTTGGCCGGCAAAACAACCCGCCGAGATAGTTGCTGATAAGCTTTTACAATGTCCTTTTTAAGAGTCTCCGGAATTTCAGCTTTCAAAAAAGCCTGCCTGATGGCAGAACCGCAAACCGCGACCTGTCTGGCGTCCTTAACATCCAAACCGCGCAAAGACTGCTTGATTGTTTTTCTCAAATCATTAGCCTCCACAAAGTCCCAATAAGCCCGAGCCGTGGTCGCAAAACCATCAGGCACGGGGATATTCTTGGATTTTAACTTATTAAACATCTCTCCCAAACTGGCGTTCTTGCCGCCGACCAACTTAACATCTTTTAGATACAGCTTGGAAAAAGGAACCGTATAAGCGCGTCTTGTGTTATTTTTTAACATACGCCCAACATTCTATCATGCTGGGCCGGATAAGTCCGCCCCGCGGGCAAAAAGACTTGATTATTTTTTTTCAAACCACTTTTTGAACAAACTCGCGAAATCTATCCGGTCAAAAACCACTTCTCCCAATACGGCGAATGGAATGGCGATGATAACCACAATGGCGACCACGGAATAAGTGATGGGTTCGTTGGTGGCAAACTTGATGGCTATCAAATCCTCAATCACACCAACAGCTATTCCAAAAACCAATAATTCAAAAACCATTTCCAGTCTTTGCCATTTGTCTTTTTTCATAAGCAAGGATCTAAGATAATTTAACTCACTCTTCTGATTTCCACAAAATTAATATGGCCCGTCATGCCCACCGGTTCGCCGGCCACCACAATCAAATCATCCCCTTTTTTGACCAGCTTGGCTTTTAATAAATGCATCACCGACCGATCGATCAATTCCTCAATACTCTGGCAGGTGGGCAAAACAAAAGGCACCACCCCCCAAGAAACAGTCAGCTGGCGGCAGACGCGTTCTTGATTGGTTGATACGAAGACCGGCAGTTCCGGACGGTACCGGCTCACAATGCGGCCCGCGGATCCGGATAATGAAGCCACTAAGATGCCCCTGGCGTTGGTGCTCCTGGCCAAGATAGCCGCCACATTGGACACGGCCTCCTCCTCATTCAAGAACTTGCGTATATTGGGCGCCTCCACGTCATCAAACTTTGATGCTTCGGTTTTTTGTACAATGCGGGACATGGTCTGCACGCTTTGAACAGGATATTTACCCGATGCGGTTTCTCCGGAAAGCATAACCGCGTCCGTATGATCAATGACCGCGTTGGCCACGTCCGACACTTCAGCCCGCGTGGGGCGAGGATTGCGGATCATGGAATCCAGCATTTGGGTGGCCACAATGACCGGCTTGCTGACTTCTCTGGCTTTTTCAATCAGATGCTTTTGCACGAGAGGTACTTCTTCGGCCGGGATCTCGATACCCAAATCACCGCGCGCCACCATGATGCCGTCAACGGCTTCCAAAATTTCATCGATATTTTCCACGGCTTCGCGTTTCTCGATTTTGGCGATAATACGCATGCAGGCGTTCGGTTTTTTCTTTTGCAGTTTTTCTTCTTTTTTAATCAAATATCTTAAATCCAGAATCTCTTTAGCGGTGCGGACAAAAGACAAGGCGATCCAGTCAACATCCATCTTAACTCCAAAGGCCACATCCTTCTTGTCCTTTTCCGACAAGGCGGAAGTACTGACTTTGGTTTCCGGCAAATTAATACCCTTATGCGATGTCAGCAATCCCCCGGTGCCCACCCGGCAAACCACATCCCTGCCCTTAACCGCCAAAACCACCATATCCAGCAAGCCATCATCCAAAAGCAAAGTCTCTCCGGCTTTAACGTCTTTATGCAGATTGGTATAAGTAACGGGAATTTTATTTTTACCCGGTTTTGAGCCGGTGCTTAAAACTATTTCTTGCCCTGTTTTCAATTCGATTCCCTGCTTGGGCAAATCACCTACCCGGATCTTGGGCCCCTGCAAATCCAATAGAATAGCCACCGGCTCGCCCAACAAAGAACTTTGAGCCCTGACCTTGCGCATAATGGCCGCGTGCTCGGTATATGTGCCGTGCGAAAAATTCAAACGCGCCATATTCATGCCGGAGGCAATCAGATCATTAATATCTTTAGCCTCGGAACTGGCCGGGCCGATGGTACAGACTATCTTGGTTCTCTTTAAAATTTTGCCCATAATGCAAATATGATACTTAATAAACTTCAAAAACACAAAAAAGAGCCGGCCAGGCACAAAGCGGACGGCTCTTGTTATTTGGCTTACTTCAACTCCTCAAGCACAGCCTTAACCGACAATTCTTCCCCGGCTCGGTAAATCTTAAGTTCAACTTCATCTCCGGGCACAAACCCGGCTATTAATCCGGCTAAGGAATGTTCTTCATCTATTTTACGCCCGTTAATCTCCAAAATAATATCATTTTCCCTAAGACCGGCTTTATCGGCCGGCGAACCTGGCATGACGGCCAGTTCATTGATATCCAAACCCCGCAAGATCAAAGCCCCATAATCCACCTTTAAATTATTTTTTTGAATCATGTCTTTGGTTACAAGCTGATATCTGACACCTAAATATGGACGGACTATTTTACCGTTGTCGCGCACCTGCTCCACCCCGCGCTTGACCAAATTTGACGGCAAAGCAAAACCAATCAACTGCCCCTGCAATGACACGGCTGTGTTCACTCCAATCACCCGGCCGTTCAAATCAACCAAAGGACCGCCTGAATTACCCGGATTGATGGCCGCATCCGTTTGAATGGCACTCTCAATGACTTCGGCCGAACCATTGGAAGAACCGGCTGTCAGACGGCGATTCAGCCCGGACACTATACCCATGGTTACAGTATTTCTAAACTCATCCAAGGCGTTGCCTACAGCCAGCACGGTTTGGCCTAATTTGATTTGATCAGAATCCGCGAATTCCAAATAAGAAAATCCCTGTCCCTCAACTTTTAAATAGGCTAAGTCAAAAATCGGATCCCTGACCAAAACACGGGCCTGATACTTGTCGCCCGCGTAAGTCACCACCGTGTACTCGGCCTCCTCATCCAAAACAACATGTTTGTTGGTGACGATCAAGCCGTCTTCAGTTACAAAAAAACCCGAGCCCCCGCCAATATGCCTGTTTTCCATCTCTATCGGCTCATTAGAGCGTCTGCCCCCGGGGACCAAGCCTTGAAAAAATGGGTCAGAGAAAAAATCTTCAAAAAATGGGTCTAATTGATAATACCTTTCGTACTTAGGCAAATCTTTGGTAACCATGATGGACACCACGGCCGGCTGAACCTTTTCCACGGCCGACACCACCCTGTCCTCTTCGAATTCATAAACAGGCTCCGGAGATTTTTCAATCTCCTTTTCATTAACCGCGGGCTGAACCGGCAAAGAAGGCTCTAAATTAAAAAACCAAGGCTGGTAATAAACCATGACCAAAAACAATAGTCCGGCTCCCGCCAATACACCGAACAAAGACGCGGCGGCCGATACGACCGCGTATTTTTTTAACTGTTCTTGCATACAACGATTTAAATTATATTTTATAAAATAAATTTTACTCGTTCTAATATGCAATACGCAAATTTTTCAACTTGAATTTCAACCTCATTCGGTCCGATTTACCCGTTTCTTCACCTCTAAATCATCCAACACCCGTTGAAAAGTCTTAACATCTTCGAAAGAACGATAGACCGAGGCGAATCTGATATAGGCCACCTTATCATAGTCCCGAAGACGTTCCATGATCATTTCTCCTATATCCCAAGACTTGATTTCACGGGCCGCGTTTTTCAAGACATCGCCCTCGATTTGATGTATCAAATTTCTAAAAGATTCATGAGTGTAAGGACGTTTTTCCAAAGCTTTTTTTATGCCCGAAGACAATTTATCGCGTGAATACATTTCTCTGCGGCCGTCCCTTTTAATCACGGTCACATCCAGCAGTTCAACCTCCTCAACCGTGGAAAAACGGTACTCGCAGGACTCGCAAACTCTCCGGCGCCTGACCGAAGTGCCGTCACTCGACAGGCGGGAATCGACCACCTTGGTTTCTTGATGACTGCAAACCGGACAATACATAACTGACTGAATTATAAATTAAAATTATAAAATATAAAATATTCTATTCAACAATTCTAAGTCTTTAATTCCAAATTCTTAATTAAAAAATAGTTACATCATCTTTTTTCGGAACAAAGCCGGTATTTCAACCGCGTCTTCCTCGGACTTGTCCTGCCTGTCAGGAGGAGGGTTGTTGGGGACGCGCGGTAAAGACGGCGGTGTTGGCGGGGCCGAGTTGATCGGGGCATAGCCCGGAGGCTGAACATGAGGCTGATGAGCGGCCGGCTGGCTAACCTGACTGACCGGCGGTTTAGCACTTCTGGGAAGTTCGTTCAAAGGTTCGGGCACCGGCTTTCTGAAAGGAATCTTGTCCATCTGATGGTCATTTTGCTCCTGCATATTAAAAGACCCGCCGGCCACCACTTTGGGCCTGGGCGGCCTCTGCTGGTCAAAGCCAGTGGCAATGACCGTCACCTTTAGCTCATCTTTCAAAGTTTCATCGATAATGGCGCCAAAAATTATTTTAGCTTGAGGGTCGGCCGATTCGGTGATGGCCTTGGCCGCTTCTGTAACCTCATACATACCCAGATTGGACCCGCCCGTAACCGTAAACAAAATACCCTTGGCTCCGTCGATGGAAACTTCCAGCAAAGGAGAAGCGATCGCGGCTTTGGCCGCGTCTATGGCTCGGTTTTCTCCATGTCCGCGCCCGATACCCATCAAGGCCGTCCCGCGATTTTCCATAATGGCCCGCGCATCCGCGAAATCAACATTGATCAAACCGGGCACGGAAATAATATCCGAAACACCCTGCACTCCCTGGCGCAAGACGTCATCAACTATTTCAAAAGCATCCACCATGGTGGTCTTACGGTCTATAATTTGCAAAATACGATCATTGGGTATGGTGATAATCGTGTCCACGTGTTGTATCAATTTTTCGTAAGCCTGCTCGGCGATCACCTTTCTTTGATGACCCTCAAACTGAAAAGGCTTGGTGACCACTGCCACGGTTAGAATCCCCATGTCGCGAGCGATTTCCGCTACCTTGGGACTGGCTCCGGACCCGGTTCCGCCACCCAAACCGCAAGTTATAAAAACCATGTCAGCACCTTTTAGCGCCTCCCGAATTTCATTCTGACTTTCTTCAGCAGCCCGCCCCCCGGTTTCCGAGTTCATGCCCGCACCCAAACCGCGCGATATGGTGGCTCCCAATTGAATTTTCTTGGGCGCTAAAGAAGTATGCAAAGCCTGCACGTCCGTGTTCATGGCAAGAAATTCCACGCCCCTGATCTTTGAATTGATCATGCGGTTAACCGCCGATCCGCCCGATCCGCCCACTCCAACCACTTTAATCTTGGCAAAAGTTTCTATTTCTGGCTTGATTTCTGGCATATGATTTGAATAATAAAGGTGAACAATACTCCCTGCAATGAACATCTTCCTTGTACCTTATGGGCATACCTTAACCACAATGACAAAGCCAGTCAAGCTGACTGAACAATTATCAAATAACAAATTTTAAAATAACAAATCCGCCTGCCGGGTTCTAATTATAAACAAATATCGAGCTCCGCTCGATACCTAATTTATTATTTCATGATTGTAAATTTTGAAATTTATTGAGTTTACGGCATGAAACTTTTAAAAATCTTTTTTATGGGTTCTGAAATCTTAGCCACCAAACCTCCGGCCTGTTTTAAAGATCTCCCGTACAGACCACCCGGTTGATCGAATTGCTTCTCAGCCTCAAACCCCCAAGCTACCAAACCCACCGCTGTGGAAAAAGCCGGATCCTTAACCAGCTCGGGAATCGAGCTGTCCAAATTCGGAACTCCGATGGAAGCCGGCAAATGCAAAATATTTTTTACCACCTCCACAATGCCCGGCAATTTACTGCCTCCACCGGTCAAGACCACACCCGAAGGCAACAAACCTGAACGGTCGATGCTTTTTAACTCTTCTTCAACTTTTTCCAGCATCTCTTCCAAGCGAGCTTCTATAACTTCGGCAATAAAAGACAGTTCGATTATCTCTTGCGTCTCCGAACCGTAATCTTTCAAATCTATAGTATCCTGACTGCTGAAATTACCGGGTACCGCATTACCCTTGGTGCGTTTTATTTTTTCCGCCACTTCAATCGAGGTACGCAAAGTAATGGCTATATCAGCCGTAATATGATCCGAGCCGATCAAAAAGGTGGCCGCGTGCAACAACTCTCCGTTTTCATACACGGCCATGGTGGTAGTGGATGCTCCCAAGCCGACTACGCAAACTCCCATATCCTTCTGGCGCTTGTTAACCACGGCTTCGGCCGCGGCCAAAGGAGCATAAACCAACTCGGAGATATCCACATTGGTCCTAAAAACCGTCTTGGTAATGTTTTTAAGATGATTGGACAAGCCCTGAATCACGCGAGCGTTAGCTTCCAAGCGTATACCCTGCATACCGATAGGATCTTTGATGTCTTTTTGATTATCAACCGTAAAACCCACGGGCAAAACGTGTAATATTTCATGATTCGGAGCCTGTGCATAAGATCTGGCCGCTTCCAAGGCTCTGGCCACGTCTTCCCGGCGGATATCTTGATCGCCCCGGCTGACACCAATGATGCCTTTAGCTTCTTGTACATTGATCTGAGTCCCTCCGACCGCCACGTAAACATCCTGCAAGGGCACCCCTACCATGCGTTCGGCCTGATCCAAACAGGCGGAAATCGAACTGACCGCCTCTTCCAGAGAGCTGATGCCGGCTTTGGATATGCCCTCTGATTTTACTTCCGCCGCGCCGATCAAAGTCAACTGTAACTGTCTTTCCGCCGACACGCCAACCTGTCCGACCGCTATACGGATAGCCGATGAACCCAGGTCTAGTCCGGTAATTAATCTACCCTTCATACACGAGCTAATAAAGGCAAATATGGCCAAAAAATTATCAACGCAATGAGTACTGCTGTGCAGGCCATGATAAACACAGCAGCCGCTGTCAGGTCCTTGATATCACGCGCGTATTCATGAATACGCGGTTTAACCATATCAACGAACCTCTCCACAACGCTGTTAATCAATTCTAGCACAAGAACGGCTCCGGAGGCCAGAATCAACATACTTCTTTCCCAGCGCTCCAAGGGCAATAATAACAATAAAATCAAGATAACCAAAGCCGCGAACAGCTGAACCCGAAAGCTCATCTCTTGTTTAAAGGCCAGTAACAGGCCCTGCCAGGCATTTTTGAAGCTTGTGCTTAGAGCTTTTATTATTTTCATAGGCTGTTTAATATCTTTTCCTGCAAACCGAACATGATTTTTTCAGTCTTATCCGTTCTGTGATCATAGCCCGCGATATGCATCAGACCATGAATCAACAACCTGTTCAACTCTTGTTCCAAACTTCCCAAACCCGGTTTTAACTGATTTTTCACATAAGCCGGACTAACAGCGATGTCCCCTTCCAAATACCCGGACTTATCAACATCCTGATAAGCAAAAGACAGAACATCCGTCGGCTTATTCCGGCCATGATAAGCTTGATTCAAAGCTGATATTTTGTTTTGAGTCACAAAAGCCAGACCTAAAACTGCGGAATCGGCTTTTAGTGACTGCATGGTCTTTCTTAAAACATTTCTCACTTTATATGGCGTCAAGGGGGGCGGCAGCCTCCCTTGAATCACCAAATCCAACTTAATCTTACTCATGAAGCCTTATTTGATATTTACTCAAGCCCGCCTTCCTCAACTTCCATGGTCGAAGTGGGAGTAACCGGTTCGGGCTGTGTGATGGCACCCGGCTCCGTAGCTCCCGGCTCAAACGGCAATTGACCCGTGCCGGCCGGCACTATCTGTTGAGGCAAACCGGTCAACACCAAGGAATTCAAAATCATGGAATACACGGTTCGGTAATTAATGAAGGGCTGATTGCCCATGTCATACTTAAAGACAAAAATCCTATCACCCCACGGAATATAAGTGGTCAGTAAATCAGGACCGATTATGCCTTCATAACCGCCCTTGGATTTGAATTTCATTAAACGGGTGCTGTCCGCCTCTGGATATCTGTCCATAAACCATTGAATCAAATCCGTATTTTGACCATTATTTTCAATCGTTAAGAGAAATCTTTCTCCATGACCCGTATCTATAACCGCGTCCGAGCCGTCTGGTTTATTCATGGTCAATGTCCAATCCGTGGGGATCAACATGGTCCAGCCGAATGAACCGCTTATTTCTTTAACCAAACCGCTGCCGGATAACCTGGCCGGCGCTCTGCCCATGGGATTGTATTGATTAAAGACTTCATTGCCATCCAAAAAACCATCCCCGTCTGAATCAGGATTACGCGGATCTGAAGTAAAGATAACTTCCTCCAAATCAGTCAAGCCATCTGAATCCGTATCAAGTCCGGCCGGAGGCAGAGGTTCCGGCTCTTTGGGCGGCGGAGGTAAAGGCCGCGTTACCACCATGGCTTCATTGCTGGCATCGGATTCACCGGTTTCATTACGGGCAATCACCCGATAATAATAGGTGGTGCTGGCCGCCACCCCGCCGTCTTGAAAACTGGTGCTGTTGGGCGGCAAATCGGTTATTCGATCATAAATAGTCCTTTCCGCGGTCCTGCGCTCAATCTTGAAAGCCGCTTCGTTGTTGGAAGTATCAATCCAGGACAAGGACACGCTCTGCGGTCCGGTTGAAGTGGCGGTTAAGCTGGAGGGAGCACTGGGCGGGGGCGGAGGAGGAGGCGGAGGAGGAGGTTCGGGCTGGGTAGTGGTCGGTTGAACCGCCACCGGAGGAGCCACTTCAGCCGGAAAAAATGCGTCCTTGTTCAAATAAACAAAATATCCGCCGGCCAAAACCACCACCGATAAAATAAACAAAACAATAACCAGGGGCAGTTTGCTCTTGGACGGTTTCCCGCCTCCGGTGGTCAGAGGCTCGGCTTTAAGCTTGGTTTTCAAAGCAGCCCCATAATACTGTTCGGGTATTACGTGAATTTGAGACTCCGCGGACGAAGTGTTAACCGCTTCCATCTCGGTACTTTGAGGAACATTGTTCTGCTCGTCTGCCATACATTATTTAATTAACTCAAGAGGCTTGATTGATGATTATTTTTTCAAAAATAATTTCAAAATCTTTGGTGGGAGCGCCGTTCAGTTCGTAGTTGAATTGATAGACACTGTTCCCAATCAGCAACCAAGCCGTCATCCTATCTTTTGAGTATACCACATGCGCGTCGTTCGCATTTTTTTGCGCCTGATAATCTTCAGCGGTCGAGCCGGCTCTTTGACCAACCAACCAATCCAATAAAGAGGCGGAGCCGGCATAAGGCTGCACTGAAATACCAATAACGGCTTGTGTACCGGTTCGCAAAACCACGGATCCCTCGGCTCCGGGCTGACGGTCCCAGGCTGATGGCATTAAAAATTGCATAGATCCTAAAACCTCGGTCTTCAAAGCCATCGATCGATCCAGCTTGGCGCCGGGAGCGGCCGGGTCATAACCATTTTCTATTTCGCTTAAATCCTGAAAACCATCGCCGTCAGAATCCATGGATTCCGGATTTGTACCTAAGAGCGCTTCTTCGGAATTGGTTAAACCATCGCCGTCAGAATCTATGCCCAAAGGAACCTGAATAAGCATGACCTCATCCGAAGTCTGTCCGATGGGCAGAGGTATATTAGCCGGAGGAACTACCGTCGCTTCCGAACCGGTCGCCTGCTCTATTTGTTCGTCCGTTAAAACAAGCTCTTCCATGGGAGGTGAAGTCGCGTACTCGGCATAGGCCTGATCCGCTTGAGCCTGCATCAAAGCAATAGCCGCTTGATTGGCGGCCGCCCGTTCTTCGTCCGGCGGAGCAACCGGATTGGGAATCGCTTGCTTATCATCCGGCACAACCGTAGCCGGGACGGTTCCCGAAACCGTTCCATTTTGAGAAGGCGGTTTAACCGCACCTTGAGAGGCTGTATAGGAAGAATAGATTAAATAGCCTCCAATTCCCAAACCAATTACCACTAAAGGGATACCCACTCCGGCCGCCACTTTCCAGAAAGAACCCCCGGACGAGGACTGGTTAACAGGCAAAGACTTTTGTTCGCCGCCCAAGGCCGCTTGTATATCCGGATCTTTAATGTCCGCGAAAATGTCTTCCGGCTCTTTGATCCCGGACTGATTAATAGCCGGCTGAACAGACGGCGGAACATCCGCCGGAGGCTTAGGCCGGCTGTTTTCTACAGGCAAATTTGGAGGCGTGGAGTCAAACATAGATTACGGATTAATCATGAATAAATACGGCTGAAATACCGGATCGTTTTGTATTTGATAAACTTTGAGCCATTTAAAAGAAGAGCATGACATTTCAAAGATATTTTGCGGATCTACTTCAGCCACCCCGAAATAATCTGAATAGTATATCTTATCCTTCAAACAAGCCGTTTCAGGACTGGAAATGGACAGCCCCTCCAGAATCAACCTGTATTTGCCACATTCCGAACGATTATTTAACCCATAAAAAGAAAATTCACCATTCTCGTTCGTAAAGGCCTGGCTAATAATCAAGCCGTTGTATTGCAACGTAACACGCGCATTCACCACCGGCGACGGAGGACTTGTAAATAATAACCCGGGGCTCATAATCTTGCCTTTATACTGATAAGTACCCGGCTCCTCTATGCAACGACCGCAGCCGGACAAGGAACAGTTTGAAGCACAAACAGGCTTGTCATTGGTCTGTGCTTCAAGCTTGAATATACCCGGATAATTCTGCTCGACACTCTTAACACATGACCAATAAGAGGACAAACTGGGCCATTCATTTTGAGGCTTCCACAAAGTTTCCAATTTGCCGCTGTTCTCATACAAGCCGACCGTGCCGCATTCTAAAAACAATCTTAACAATAAACCCGATTCATCAAGATGATAACCCGGAGTATTGAATTTTAATATTGAGTAATTGTAAGTAACATTAATACCGGAATTCAAAGCATCTTGAACAACTTTGGGAGTAAAAGTATTAAGCTTAGCATAATCCAATACTCTGATAGCATTGTAAAAACTGCTGTTTAAAGCAAAATCAAAGCCCAGTTGCTGGCAGGTCACGCTCGGACTTTCTTTCATGATTTCACAAGGAGGATTGGCACAGACCGAGCCTACATAATCCTTAATCGAATCCATGGAGGAAGCGAGTTGCTCAGGCAAGATATAAGTACCAGCCGGCAAGGAAGCTTGTGTTATTTCAACATTTCCATCGCACTGCTCACTGCTTTCTTTAATGTTATTACCGCAATAACCGCCCGAAGCCGTGACATTTTTACACTGCAAACTGCAGTCATTGCAACTGGACTGATAAGGCGCCTTGCAAACATTTTGACCGTTATTCAAACCATTATCACACTCCTCCACGTTCAACCTTAAATATCCGTCTCCGCATACGTTTTTTTTGCAATTGGGCAAACAAGCACCCAAATAAGAATTGGCCGATCCATCGTCACACTCTTCATTGGTTTCGTTACCATTAGCATCCAAGATACTGTCTCTGACACCGTCACCGCAGTATTTTTGAGGCAAGCAGTCGGACCAGGTTAATTCGTATTTGCACTGATTATCAACATCTCCGGGAGGATTACACTTTCTGACATGCGCCGTATCATATTGCCTGCAAAAACCCGCATCTCTGGTGGTACTGCACGGATCATTGTTAGTGCAACCTCCATATTCTCCGCCCGCCTGGCTTAAAGACACGCACTTCAAACCGCCTGTACAATCCTTATCCGTATAACAAACTTTATAATTACTCTTGGTGTTGTTTGGATCGCTGAAAAAATCCGAAGACGTCAAAGACCAAGTTGAAGCGCAGACCTTGGCCCCGGTAGCACATCGCCCAACCGTTACATTTTCACAGCTTTGATAAGTCGATCCCGGACAACCCCCGCAAACATCTCCACCAGTGCAAGCCAAAGTGCCGGCATAATTACAATCCGCCGAAGTCTGGCAGGGCTGATCTTTATTTTCACCGGCTACGCATAATTTGTTGGCGTTAATCAGTATATTACCGTCACATTCTTCCAAAGCCGGATCCGGATAAACCTTGCCGTCTCCACAATAAGGAGCCTGACCCTTGCAATCAGTTGCGCAGGTATTACCTAGGGAAACTCCGGCAATATTCAGATAATCATAGCATCCGCCTTCATAAGGCAATTGACACCAGGCTCCGTTGCCTCCGGGGCCGGAACCGCGGTCGCATGTTTCACCCGCATCCAGCTGGCCGTTGCCGCAATACTTATCTATGCCGTCGCAATTTAAACTGCAATGACCATAGGTACCGTTCAATATCCCGTCATCACACACTTCGGTTATATTGCAAGCTTGCGGACCATTAACATCTTCACAGTCTTGATTGGTCTGACAAGTGAGCCCGGCATATTGACCGGCTGCGCAGACGCCGTCTATCCGGCCGTTGCCGCACTTGTTATTTTCAAAACACTTGGAAACTTTGGGATCATCCACCCAATCTAAACACGCATTACACACCTGAAGCTTGGTGCCCGGAGCGCCGCCTGACAGGGTGCATTTCTCGGGCTTGGTCTGCCCGAGCTCACAAACCTCATTCTGACACGAACCTCCCGGACAATCTTCGCTTACTTTACAGCCCAAACCATTTTTAGCACCGCCCACGCAAATCATGCCCACGGCTCCGTCCCCGCAAACACCGCCTTCGGTGAACAAACTGATCTCACAAACATCCTTATATTTGAACCTGCCCAAAGGACGACAGGAACCGGCCGGCGCGGCTACCGTACAATTAAACGTGTCCTTGGGATTGGCGCAAGCTTTGCAATCATCATCCGATTCACACCATCTACCGTCAGATATATTTGAATCCGTATAACAAGCCTTAACCTCGGTGGGATATTCGGGGTACCACCAATTCTTTTGGTCGGTCGGATTGGGAGGAGGAAATTCGAAATTAGCCGCCAGTTCAAATCTGCGTCCGCCGTCCATGGAATGAAAAGAATATAATCTGGATTCCAAGGGACTGTTCGGACACCAGAACTTGCGCTCCCCGGAGTTCCAACAAGTTTGCGGATCGTAATCATCTTTGGGTACGCAAGAATAAGTGCTCAACGGACAGTCAGAATCCAAGGTGCAGGGATATTGAGTTAATACCCCGGCCACGTTATCCCGGCAAAAACCGCAAGACACGAAGCGATTGACCGGATCCTTGGGAATCTCTTTACTTAAACCCAAAGCCGGACCCAAAGCCTCATCCCAAGAAGGCCAACGTGAATTGGTGCGGCCATATAAATAAGTTCCCTCGCTCAATCTGGGATAATAGTTATTCTTATTGTAATAATTAAATAAAGACTGGGCCATGACTTTAAAATCACGCAAACGGATCATGTCCCTTCTCAATTTATACTTAAAACTGGCGCACACCAAACCGGGTTTAATCTTACCGCAGTCCCAATCGGCCGCGCAGACCACGGGCTTGCCCTGTATCATCTGATAGCCGTCAATTACCTTTGATTCAAATTCATAAGCATACGGCGAGCCTTTTTGATCCACACAAATATTGGCGTTATCCTTTTCAAAATTAATATTAAAAGCCAAATTCTCCACCAATTGATCGAAGATATTGCCGGTCTGATCAAAAGCATTCACGTTGCGCGAAATAACGAAGATATTTTGATAAATATTTTTATCCGGAGAGCTTGGATTGGTATTGGGGAAACCGATATACACGGTCGATCCATCACGCAAAGCCTCATATCCGTCCACTTCAAAAGATTGAGGATTGCCTACAAAGCCCTGTCTGGAGTACCACTCTTTCAAGGTGTCATGATACATGTTGGACATGATGCGGATACCGATGCCGTCGCTCTTGTAGGACGGATCCCTGAAAGTCAACAAATACTGGCGCAAAATTCCTTGAGCCGAATCCACCAAGGTTTGCGGAATAAAGTTTACTTCCAGCTCCGGCAATAAACCGGCTTGGCCGTCCCGGCAATACATGGTTTGAAAATTAAAATACGGACCGGCCTCAAAAATACTGCCCGCTAAAGTGGGTGAATCCTGCATATCCCTGAACGGAACCCTGGATAACTCGGGCCACGGATTGTCGCAGATCATGACGATCACAGGCAAAGCACCCCAAACAATCTGCGAAGATGTCAGCTGTTCGGTGCCGCCTATGGTATTACTGGTGATTTCTATGGCCGCGTTGATAATGGCCGAGCCGTTCTTTTCTTTGGAGCTGATCTTGGTTTCGGACACTGCGCCCGATACCAGCATGGCGCCGGAAATATCGGCTACGGCCGGATTATTGGACACCCAAGTCGACCATTGCCAGTTATATTCGGCCACCGGAGAGACTTTTTCTATAGTGCCGTTATTCAAAGCCAAAGCCGTGGCCCTAAAATCATGCTCTTCGTTGGCTTTTGAAAAATACGTGGGATGATCTTCATGCAAATCTTCCACCAAAATACCGTTTATAGTACAAATATCCGCCCCGGTGGTGAACTCCCAGGTGTAATTCCAGGTCTTTAAAACCGTATTCAAGTCCCCTTTGTCTTGCAGTGCCACGACTCCATCTTGAGTTTTAATACCGATGCGCTTGGCCAGATCTTCATTATCAGCCAGATCAGGATCCGCGTTGAATCTGACGATGTAAGAAGTATTGGGGTCCAAGGCATTCTGCAAGGTAAAGGTATAAGTTTTACTGTCAGCCGAAGCTCTTAATTGACCGGGTACTAAATTAGCGCACCAAACTTGAGCGTAAACCGGCTCGCCTTTTATCCAGCCGATCAAACCCTTCCATTTATTAACCAACCAGTTCCAAAAACCGCCGGCTTGAGACTCAACCAGACTTAATTTAACCGAACCCTCCGGACAATCATTGGCCTGCACGGCCTTGGCCAGAATAAAGTTGCCTAAAACCGTTGCCTGTTGCATGGGACGTTCAAAAGTGGCGGAGATTAAAGTATTGCGGCAAACACCCGTACTGCCGTTAACCGGATAATTACTGACCTTCTTGGGCCTTAAGTTACAACAGCCGTTATCATCCAAACCGTAAATGTAACTTTCCGGGGTATTGGGAGCAGCGCAATCACTTTCCTTGACATTGCCGCAACGCACCCCAAAAACCGCCTTAGCCTCAATGGATTGATACTTGATATTTAATTGAGTAGCTAAAATCTTGGTCACCGGGTCGGGCGTACCTTTGCCCACTATTTCGCCGATCTGCATGGGGTCGAGCAAGCCATTGCCATAATGAGAGCCATAAGCGCTCAAATTGGGCGGATTGGGATTCGGACCTTCGAACAAAGGTGCCAAAACATCCGAACTGGCTTTGACCGCTCCGGTCCCGGCCTCGCAAGCTTCACCGGTTTCCACAATGCCATTTCCGCACAAACTCGGATTGGCGTATTTCCACGAAGAACCTTCTTTCAAACAAGACGGACTACAGCCATCGCCGGCAAGACGATTGAAGTCATCGCACTCTTCACCCAAAGAACCGTTCACCACGCCGTCTCCGCAACAATTGGTTTCTCCGGGCTGGGTACAGAAATTAGGATTTCCGAGTTTTAAACAACGAATAGGATCACACCAGTCAGGCACCACCAAATTACCGCCCAAATTAACCGCCTCGCAATTTTCACCGGGCTCCAAGATGCCATTACCGCACAAAGCCGCGACTTCAGCCCTGGACCCTATGTGCAAACAATTATTTGAACATCCGCTCTGACCATTGGCACTTCCCTGATCACAGTCCTCACCGTAACCCAAGTCTCCATTTCCGCATTCCGAACCCGGGACCGAAGAGGAGCCTAAGTTTTTACAACCCACGGAACAGCCCTGATAATTTCTGATTTCACATTTTCCGCCTTGAGCTTCACACTCGGCCTGCGTCACATTATTGGGCTGGTTCGGTGATTCGCAAGGTGTCCCGGCCGCGATAGACGCCCCTTCACTGGTGCCAAAACAGCGCAATCCCGGGTCGCACATTTCTCCTTGAGCCCAGTCAATCACATAATTCCCGCACGTGCCCGCGTTTACCACGGGTGTATTCCTCCATAAACAAGTATTGGGATTACACTTGGGATCGTTTTTATCATCACACTGTTCACCGGCCCCGGAAGAAACCGGCATAATCATACAAGGCAAGCCGGCCTTGGTTACCTTGGTTTGAGGATTGCAATATACGGTATCCGTGGTTTCAATCACGCCGTTGCCGCACAAAGCCACCTGCCCAAAGGCTCCCATGGCACCCGTAGCTTTACAATTGAAACTGCAGCCTTGAGGCAAAACACCGTCCGCGTCTATATGCGCCGGCGGAGGGAAAGGTGCGTATTTGGCAATCTGCAGGTCATCTATACTCCAATCAAAAGAACTGGTCACCAGCAGCATCTGCCCGTCTGAACGGCATTCATCCGGAGCACTGAAAATTCTGGACTGGAACAACTCCCTGTCCGCGATTCGGGAGGCGATGGCTCGGGACGGGTAGACCATGATGCGTTCGGGTGAACAATAGGCCCGCTCACCTTCGGCTGTCCGGAATTTCCAAGTGAAGGTCTGGGGTAAAGATACTTGATGACTGCTGACTATGGAACCGGGCTGTCCGCCTTTCAAACGAACCAAATAATATTTATTCTCTTGCAACACCAAAGGCGGATTATTGGGGTTAAGGTTGTAATCACGAGGATCGATTAGAATAAAACTATTGGTTTTGATGGTGCTGGTACCGAACATTTCTCCCAAAAGATTAGTATTCGTATTACCCGTCTCAGGCCAAGCGCTGATCTTGAAGCCGTGCTTCAAACTGAGGTTGTCCTGCGGATTGATATCGCTCTCCAAACAATTTTCATTTTTGCACGCAAAAACCTCAACGTTTTCCGCGTTCAAGCGGGTAATATCCAAAGAAGTATTGAACCTGGCCCAAACATAAGCGTTCAAACAAGCCGTATTGCAGTTGGGCGAGTAATCGATAACCGCCGGAACCAAGTATTTGATGTACAAATCCGCTATGCCTTCAATCGACGAAACCAGCTCTCGAGTTACAACATTGACCGGCGGGTTAGAAGCCTCCTGATCCCCGGCCTGAACCGTTTGCTTGCATGATACATATGTCTGTCCGTTGTAAACAGTGGTATTTAACGGCAACATCATGGACGCCAAAGAAGTGGGCAAAGAATCTCTTTCCGTGCGCCAGCTCCAATTAAAACCTTTGCAGCTCAAAAGATTGCACACTCCGTCTTTAGCCGCGGGCAAAGCCTCGTAAGATTGTGTGCCGCCGCCTTCCACTGCAGCCGAATATGGCGATAAATAAACAAAAGATAAATCACACAAGTTCGTATTGTTGCGAGTTTGAAATCTAAAACAGTAACCCGAATCAGGTTCGGCGCAAGACGCGTTCAAAGCCATCTTGTCCCCGTATTGACCGTAGCTTCTGATCTGATCCGACACATAAACTTCATACACGGCCGAAGTCTGCAAAGTATCAGCCGGCTCAAAAGTTATATAATCATAACAATCAGGCGCTTCGGGCGGAGCCGAGCAATCCACATTGCCGTTGATATGGATGGTTGTTTTATTGAAATCCGTAAAAAGCACGTCTTCCCGAGTTTGGCAGGGGTCCACGCCCGTACCCGTACAGCGCTTCAGGCTGAATCTGGGACGCAGTTCCACGGCCGTGCCTTCTATGGGCATATTAAACATAATGCCTATCTTCGCCTGATCAACACAGACCTGGTCACCGCCGCTTTGACGCACCCAAGGAGTGGGGGACGGCGGTATCTTGTCTCCTGGCTGAGGATTTAAATTGCAATATTCCAAAACACGAGGCGCGCGCGGAACAATGCCCGTGGTCATCTGCCAGCCGTACATGGCGGAAAAAGAGGCTGTTGAACACTGCCCGTCAGCGCAAGAACCGTCAGGACAGCAAATTTGCTTGGCCGAACAAATACCGGCATCATCACGACAATCGCCGACCAAGAACTGAACTTCGTTGGACTTGGGCAGATTATTTTTTTGTAAATATACCGGGCCGGTAACCGCTGTGGCCGGAACCACTGTCCTCACCTGATTGTTATCCCAAGAATTATACGTGCCGGCAATGGCCGCCAAGCTATAAACCACCTGATCTCCGGCCGCCTGATCAGCTCCAAATCTTTCACCTGTCATCTGAACCACGGTCCCCGTGGGCCCGCCCGTGGGATTTATTTTGCAAATACCGGGGCCTAAAACATTATTGGAAAACAAGAAATCAACTCTATTTGAGGTTTTACCATCTTTATTCCTTTGTACATAAACTCTGAAATTCGGCGTACTGCCCACGTTTAAAGGATTGATAGGGTTACCTTGAGTGTCCAGCATGGTTGGAACTTTGACCACAATCTGCGTGTCAGTCCACAAACCGCTGCCGCAAGCCGGCGGAAAATTAGTGTCAGCATTGATTTCCGCATTAGTGGCCAAATCAACAAACTTAACCAAGCCTTGCTCCCAGCCGAATCTTTGACCGACGACCGTTACATATTGGCCCGTGGGACCATAATCAGGAGTAATCGCCGAAATAACCGGATCGGCCTGCGGAGGTTCAGCTTCCAATTGAAAGGGGACACCGTTCGAAAGGACCGTGCCATCGGCATTCTTGAGGCCCACCCAGTACCAACCCGCATACAGAGTCGGTACATTGAAAGCGACTGTGTCATTACTCCATTGCGTGGTGCCCAGCAGAGTCTTGGCCCCAAAACCAACCAGCCTGCCGGCCGGAGCTGTTCCAAAACCGGCACCCAACAATTTCGCGGACACTCCGCCCTTGCCGCTTTCAGGATCTATGGCGCAAATACCCGGACGCTCAACATCATTAACCTCAAAATCAGGCAGCAATGGACCCGGGTCTTGATCTGTTCTGTCCGACAACTGGCTATTGGCATTATAGACTTGGATGGGACCAGAGCCGGCGCCGGCCGGCACTTCCACCAAAATATAATTGTCGCGCCAGGTTTTTACTCCGAGAGCCAAACACGATTGAGGACCGTAAGCTTCCAAAGCCGGGGGACCCAAGAAAGTGGATGTGCCCGTGTCACCGAAATTAGCGCCCCAAATGGACACAAAACTGCCGTCTTTACCGCTGGTGGGACTGATATTGGTAATAATAGGCTGTTCAGCGCACACGCCGTTCAAGCAAACACCGCTGGCGCATTGAACATTGCTGTTGCAAACCCCTCCGGTACATGCCAAACAATCCGCTCCGCCGCAATCCACTCCCAGTTCGTCCGCGTCTTGGGTATTATTGCAGCAATGATCTCTTAAGACCGTCAAATGAAGAGACTGTGAACCCGTATTGTTATCTATATCCGCGGCTCTGACCGAAATCAAATAAGGCTGCTTGAGTACCTTGCCCACGGTTGACCAGTCCGCAGCCGAGCTGAATTCTTTGGGCGTGGGTGTACCGCTGGGTCCGTCAGAACTCCAAACCGTACCCTCTTCCAGCCACTCCATTACTGACACTCCAAAGTTATCCACAGCAGTAGCCGGAACCTGAACATAAGGCACGTCTTCGCAAAAAGCCTGATAATCATACAAGCCCGTAATCGTCACCTTGGGCGCTTCCGAGTCCATCTGGTCACCTATGTAAAACTGAAAATCACACGCCGGATACAAACCCCCGCAAGATAGCGGCTCACCGTTAGCTGACGTAAAATCATCTTTATCAACAGACACGGAATACAAAGTATTGATCGCGAAACATTTTTGATTGGGATCCTGAACACAATCATCTTGCGGCGTAAAACGTATCCAGGTGGCCCCGCTGTTCATAACCGACCATTGACCGGCCACCGGCTGACCGGCTTCATCCGTCACACTGATATAATTAGTCCAGTTCTGAATGACCGCTGAATTTATCTCCCGAGTAAAAGTGATATCAATCTTGGCATTCGTATTATACGGTTTGGTCTCATCCCCCTGCGGAGTGGCTGAAGCGATTCTAAAAGGAGCGGAACCCGCGCCCGGACCAAAACAATTCGGGCCCACACAACCGCCCGGCCCGGTACCCGTGGTCCCGCCGCCATCCTGAGTAGCCTTAAGCAGGACATTGATTACGTAATAAGCGATAGCCCAAGCCGACAAAATAATCACCAAACCGATCAGAGCATTGCGTATTATTTTTTGCGCTTTTTGCACCTTGGCCTGATCCCCGCCCGAAGTCATCCATAAAAAGCCGGCATACAAAATCATGCCCAATAAGATAATACCCAAAAACCCCAAAACAACATTAATGATATTGGCCGCCATGGTGCGCGGATCCGTACCCGATAATTTGATGGTTTGACCAACCTCGGCCAGCCCCGCGTCAACTTGAGCGAAGGCCGGACTCAAAAAACCCATGGCCGTAAAGCAGGCCAGCGAAATAATCAAAACACAAAATAAACGCTTGATGCTCATGGTTTTTTGATAAAGTTACAATACTCCCCGCCCTGCTCAACGTTATTGCAATAATTGGAGTTTGGCGGCGTAGCCATGCGTTTTATACCCTGATCCAATCTGGCGGCCGGATTATAGCAATTCTGATAAACATTCATCACATAGTGGCGGACATATGGATCATACCAATTCAGTGTACTGCCGGGAGGATCTCCGGGCTTGGGAATGGCGGAAGGCTGATAAGGACGATGATAGATGCTGACCAGGCTTTGCGCGTGGCTGGTAGTGGAAGTAGCCTCTTCTCCGTTATCATCAATATTTTTCATCTTGGAATAAAACCACCAAGTATCAGCATCATCTTCTTGAGGGCCTTCGGCGTAAATCCTGAAGCTCTTGGAATTGACCGTATAACCCAATAAAACGCCGTTCATATTATTCGGGTCAGACAGCCAATAAACATCCACATTTTTATCCAAAACAATTTGGTCCGACAAAACGTCAGGATCAACCATTTTGATAAACGGAGGATCTCTTTCTATGGCCGCGCTGGTCTGAAAAGCAAAAGGCGGAGAATTGATGGACGGATAATCATCAGCGCCTCCGGCCGGATCGCCCAGCGGACCCGTGGCCAGGCCGTCCCCATCGCCGTCCAAAGAATTGAAAGCCATGTCCACGGCCCCGTTAAACACGCCCGTTTCAAAACCGGCGGCCAAGGCCGACTGATTATCCAGCAAGGAAGCCGCTTTGATGATACCGTTAATGGTTTTCGAGGCCGGTAAACAAAACATTTTTACCAAGCATGAATTCAAACCGCATTCGTCCGTGGTAATAAACTCCACGGTTCGATAGCCATTGGACAGCCTATATTCACCGTTGATTTGCAAAGGGTTGGCTCCGGCATCGCTTTGATAAAGTTGTAAATTCTGAAATCCTCCGCCATTATAAATTCCGGCCACGCTGGCGGGAAACATGGGTTCATTGAAATTAATCTGCACCACAATGTTACGCGCGTAAATTCCTCCCGAGATGGGAATGATGGACTGAACTTTCGGCGGACTGTTGTCTACTTGAGTCGAAACCTCAAAACTCCAGACATAACCTTCTGAAAAATCACCTTGAAAAATCTTGGTGCCCGAAGCATTCAGGATGTCATTTTCCAGCTTCACTTCATACCAAGTGGGCTTAGTGGCGTTGCCCAGCAATTCAGCCGGCTTAATCATAACCGTGTGACCATCTTCAGACAGTACGGCCAAAGCCTGATTGGGCAATAAATTTTGATTTTTATTAGCTTCCGGATGTATCAAAAAATTGGTGGCGTTCAATTCACCCGAAGTCGGATTACCGGCTGTCCACCCGTTGATAACGGATGCCGGATCTATCTTATCTATAAAAGTAATAACAATGGCCGTATTGCGGGGCACGCCCATTTGCCCGGGTTCAGGGTAATGATATTCCAAAATCTGTCCGTTGCCCAAGCCGCCGCTGTTTCCCCACTGCCCCAGCCCGCCGGCCTGCCCTCCACCGCCGGTTACACTCCCCCAAATACTGCCATCTCCGGTCAGCCAGCCCAAAATAAAATTAACAATCACAAAAGAAAAAGCGATCACCAACAAACCTATAACCGCGTTCCTGATTCTGGAGACCGCGGATTTAATTTTATCCGGATCGCCCCCGGCCGTCATGTACTGATAACCGGAATACAACAACAAAGCCAAAAAGATAATGCCGACCGTGCTTAACGCGATATAAATGAGCCGGCCTATAATGGTAGGCAAATCAGTTGTGGTTTGAACCAATCCCGCGGCTTCAGCCGTTTCCCCTACCACCACCTGGCTCTCATCCAGCTGAGCATTGGCCGTATTGGCCAATGAAGCTCCCAATAAACAACCGAAACTTAAAACCGCGCACCACAAAATAGCCTTTCCATAAAGACTTCTGGTTTTAGCTTGAATACGGCATTTCTCCGGCATGGAAAGAGAAGCCAAACAAAAATAAAAATGAAAAGATCGCCCTCCTAAAAAACCTATTTTTCAGACATAAGTCTTTGGACGATCGCACGGACAGTATTCCCGTCAGCACGGCCGGCCACGACTTTCATAGCCAAACCCATCACCCGGCCCAAATCAGCGGGCGAGGCGGCGTTTGCTTCTTGTATGACTTGCTTGCAAATAGCTTCCACTTCATCCAAAGACATGGCCGGGGGAAGATATTGTTCCAAAATACCTATCTCCCCGGTCTGCCTCTCCACCAAGTCCATGCGTCCGGCCCCCGTAAAATCAGTCAGAGCATCCTTACCCTGTTTGATCATGGTGCGGATAACAGCCTGACTTTCTTCTTCGGACAACGGATGCATGAGCTCTATCTGTTTATTCTTTAAATTACTGCGCATCAAACGAAGCACGGATAATTCCAGCTCTTTTTTATCTTTCATGGCCTGTTTAAGGTCATGCTCAATGCGCTCAAATAAACTCATGTTTTTAAGATCTGTAATTTCGACGTTGAGTCTCTTCTTTCAACTGCCCTGTTTTCAGCAGATATTCATACTGCTGCTTCTTGGACTCACGACGCAAGGCGCTTTCGCGTGTTTTGTTACGGTTGGTTTTACCGTCATGAAAACGATGCTTCCTAGCTTCAATGGTAATTCCGCCTTGTTGAATACGCCTCTGAAAGCGCCGCAACAAAGAATCGAAATTTTCACCTTTTTTTCGCTTGACTTCAGCCATGAAAAAACACTCCTTTCTTAATAAAGATTAGTTTTCCCCTTAAGCGGGACTGTGTACAGCATACGGCACTCGCAACTATGCGTCAATAGAGCCTAATTCGAGCCTTTAACCTCATCCTGTTGTTGCATCTTTTTCTGTATCTCGTGTACCACTTTGCGTCCGTCCACAATCTCTTGAGTCCCGGCCTCCATATCTCTGATGATAACCGTGCCGTCCAAAACTTCTTTTTGACCGACAATTAAGGTCCATCTGGCACCCAAGCGATTGGCCGCCTCCATCTGAGATTTAATGGAACTCTTAGCGAAAGATTCGGACGAATTAATACCGGCCAAACGCAGTTCTTCAAAAATGGCCAAGGCTCTTTTTCTGCCCTGTTCGCCCAATTGAGCCACAAAAACATCGACCCGCTTTTTATCCGCGGTCACATTCATGGACTTTAACTTGGACACTATTCTTTCAATACCCATGGCAAAACCGGCCGCCGGAGTATGTTGACCTCCAAGCAATTCCACCAGCCCGTCATATCTTCCGCCGCCGCCGTAAGCATTTTGCCCGTGTTCAGAATCTTCGTTGGAGGAATCGAACAGCTCAAAAACAGTATTAGTATAATAATCCAAACCTCTCACCAAAAACGGATCCAGTTGATACGGCACCCCGACTTCGTCCAAATATTCCAAAACACGCATAAAATGATTCTTGGAAGCCTCATCCAGCCAATCAACAATCTGGGGCGCTTCAGCCATCATTTCCTGAATAACCGGATCTTTGGAGTCCAATAATCTTAAAGGATTTTTCAACAATCTCTTTTTATCATCTTCAGACATCCGGCTGCGCTTTGGTCTGAAATAAGCCACCAAAGCATTGCGATAATTGGCCCGGCATTCGGCTGTGCCGATGGAATTGATTTTAACCGTGGCCTCAATGCCCAATTCTTTGAGCAGTAACCAAGACATCAAAACCAACTGCGCGTCGATAACCGCGTCCTCCTCACCCAACAACTCGCATCCAAACTGATAAAACTGACGATAGCGTCCGGATTGCGGCCTCTCATGCCTGAAAAACGGACCCCAGTACCACAGCTTAACCGGTTGCGGCAGGCTGACCATGCCATGATGAATGTACGCCCTGCAAATACCGGCCGTACCCTCGGGCCGCAGGCTGACATTGTCCCCGCCCGAAGTCTGAAAGCTGTACATTTCTTTTTCTACGATATCCGTCTGCTTGCCCACACCGCGCACGAACAAGGCCGTATCTTCGAGTACCGGAGTTTCAATCCTTTCAAGCCCATAGGCATCACACAAAGCGGAAGCCTTGTCATAGATCATGCGCCAATACATCTGCTCGGACGGCAAAATATCGCGCATACCTCTAACCAAGCCGATGGGTTGCGAAGCTTTTTTGGATGGAGAATCCTTTTTAGCGGAAGCGCCTGCTGTTTTTTTTACGGTTGCCATAAAATACTGCTGTCAAAAATTATAATTCGGTGGTGAAAATATTTTCCAGCGGTCGAACGGCCAGCCGCGCACCCAAACCCGCCCCACAACCACATCTTCCGAAATGGGACCGAAGTATCTGGAATCCAAACTCGAAGCCCGATTGTCGCCCAATACGAAATACTCGTTGGCCTTTAAAGTCTCGCGGCGCGTTTGAGCCGTATAAATATCATCCAAATAAGCCCTCTCATCCAAGACGATGCCGTTGGGATATTGATCGTTATAAACCTTTACTTGGCCGTCGATGATTTCAACCGTCTCACCCGGCAAAGCAATAACCCTCTTGATAAAATAATTTTTCGGATCATTGGGATAATGAAAAACCACAATATCGCCTCTATCCGGCTCTCTGAATCTGTAACTCAACTCATCAATAATCAAATACTCATGATCAAAAAAATTCGGCTCCATGGATGCGCCTTTAACAAAAAAAGGCTGAACCAAAAAATATCTGACCGGAATGATAATGGCCAACGAAATAGCCACCACTTGCACCAGCTCCAAAAAGAACTTCAAAGCAGCCTTGGAAGAAGAAGGCGATATATCATCGTCTTTTTGTTTATTTCGCTCTAAAATCGACATAATATTTTATTGACCAATATCCTTGAATTAAGCCATGTTATACAAAAACAACCGCTTTGTCCATGGCCTGTGTCCGAATCCGCAACCTACCACGCGTCCGAAGTTAAAACAATGACTTTTCTCCATAATCTGTTCAATGACCGGCGATAAGAATACTCATGCCATAAGATCTCCAGCCGGGCCGCGCTCTCGGAAATTAACAGAGGAATCAAGGCCGCCAATGCCGGCATGAGGCCGTCAAAAAAAGCCCGCTGACTTGATAGAGCCAATAAACCAACCACCAAAACTCCGAGACCCAATCCGTAAATACGCAGCATGGCCAATCTTTCCTGCTTGATGGTCTGCCGTACTAAACCGCCGGCGTACACTCTGATTTTACCGGACAAAACCATCTTCCTCTGTTCATCCACCACTTTTTTCAAATAAACCGTCAGCTGATAAAATCTGAACAAAACATAGGACGTTCCCAAAAACAAGCCCGCCAAAAAGAAAGAAGTAGACATAAATAGATAATAAGCCAGCCCAGCCAGCAATGGAGCCAAAGCCAAAGACAGCCACTTCAGCCAGACTTTATCCTGTTTCCATTGCGCGGTCCGCAGACCGTTTTTCACGATCCATTCTCTGCCCAATAAAAATAAATTAATTAAGAGCACGCCCGTCAAAGGCACGGCCAATGACCAAGCGGTTGACACCGCATAAGACAAGGCGCCTATCAATAAGACTAAGACAACGATTGAACTGACAGGCAGATTCAGAGGATCGAAACAGCGTCTCAACCGGCACCAAGCTCTGTGCACGGACAAAGGCGCCAAATCCGTGTTCATATCACTGATGACCCGCGTATCCAAACCCGACAAATCCTTGCCCGGCTGGCTCATTATTTTAATATTTTGATGATTGTCTCGGTAATTTTTGATGGTCTGCAATTCATTTTTCAAATCAATGCCCTGCGAACCGGCTTGATCAGCTTCGGCTTCAGACCAAACCGGATTTTCTTCGTGCAAGACAAACCTTTCCAGCCAAGAAAAAATCAACCCGTTTTGCGTGGCATACGCGATATGACCAACCGCCCGTCTGACGCCGGCCGGCACATCACCGCCTTTGGAAAGACCCAAGGCATAACCTGACTCCAGCAATTCGCGCACCTTGTCTTGCCGGGAAGGACGGGAATAAATCAAATAACGCAATTCAGGAGACAGTCGTTTATAATCAAACAAAATATTCGGATCACTAATAACAACCCAGTCTTCGTCCGACCGGTCTGTTCCGCGGCTCTTTTCCAAAATACTCTTCCACCCCTCTGACACAGCTTTGAGCATGCGCTGATTATAACACGATAACCCATCTTCGCTAAACTCATGGAACGTGTTAATTTATTCTGATGAACGACATCCGAACCGCTTTACGTCAGACGGCCATTCAATCCAAAGAGGCCGAACTTTTACTGTCTCATGTTTTAAAAAAAGACCATATTTTCATCAAAGCCCGGCCGGATTTCAAACTGTCCCGCGCGCAACTGCTCAAATTCAAGTCCTTGGAAAAACGGCGGACTCACAACGAACCCATAGCCTATATTCTGAAATCACAACCATTCTACGGACAACCGTTCATGGTTAATCGTCACACCCTGATTCCCAGGCCGGAAACAGAATACTTGGTCGATATCATTAAAAAAGATTTAACCAATAAACCGTCAAAAAAACTGATTATCGATGTCGGGACCGGCAGCGGCTGCCTGAGCATCACGCTTAAGCTCCAAATACCCAATGCCACGGTCATCGCTTCGGACATTTCCCGCAAGGCTTTGAACGTAGCCCGCAAAAACTCACGAAGCCTGAAAGCAGAGGCTGTCTTGGTACAAGATGATTTACTGGGAGATGAGCTCCAATCAAAAATTCACCAGACTCTAAAAAAAACCTTCTTTGACCGGATTGTCTTAGTCGCCAATCTGCCTTACCTGCCAACAAGTTATAAAAAAGACATGGCGCCCGACGTTGTGGACTACGAACCAAGCACCGCTTTATTCGCCGGATCCGACGGACTTATGTTGATCAACAAGCTGTTAACTCAAATCTCCAAGTCTAAACTAGCATCATTAATCAAGTCAGCGTACCTGGAAATCGACCCCTCTCAATCAAAAAAGCTGACCAAAATCATCAAAAAACTATTCCCCTCCTGGCAAGTACGCGTCCTGCCCGATCTGGCCGGCCGGCCAAGATACCTGGTTATTTCCGCTTAACCTTTTTACGGGACAACCACTCTTCGCGCAAAATACTAAACACATAATCATCATACAGCCCCCCATCCAGTTCATGATGCTGCCGTAAAACCGCGTCCCGATGAAAACCCAATTTTTTCAATAAACCAACGGCCGCCTGATTAAATTCTCCGGTTTGTCCGTATAACTTATTCAAATTCGTTGTGGCAAACAAATAATCCAAACAATCAGCCACCATCTGCCGGCCATGCCCCAGGCCCCTGCATTCCGGATCGATCATGATTCCAAATTCGGCCGAACGATTGCGGGTATTAAAATCAAATACATCGAATTTACCCACCGGATTTTTCTGACCATCTACAAAATAAGCCAATCTGACCACCTTGCCCGATGACGGCACATGACGACCGTTTTTTACAGGACGACAAGTTCTTTCTTCCAAGCGCCCAACCGAAGTCCAGCTTTTGATGATTTCCAAGTCCCGTTCTGTTGCCCTCCTTATACGCATATTCAATCAATCATTTATCCAACTTTAATATCCGCTCCCAATTTTTGCAGTTTGCCGATTATATCTTCATAACCGCGTTCAATAATTCCCACGCCCGTGACCCTGGACTCGCCCTTGGCCATCAAAGCGGCCAGCAAATAAGAAAAACCGGCCCGCAAATCAGGGATGCAGACATCTGCGGCCGTGAGCGGCGTAGGGCCGGAGACGATGCATGAATGCATGAAATTTTTATGTTTGAAGCGACAGTTTTTACTGCCCAGACAATCGGAATGCAATTGAATATGCGCTCCCATTTTGACCAATGTTTCCGTATAACCAAATCTGTCTTCGAAAATGGTTTCGTGCACAATGGACACGCCCTTGGCTTGAGTCAGCAGCATCACAAAAGGCTGCTGCCAATCAGTCATGAACCCGGGATGAGTATCGGTTTCCAACACTACGGGACGATAATTATCAGCCGAACCGAACAAAATGCCGTCTTGCTCAACCTTAAAAGGCACGCCCACTCTGCGAATAGCGTTCAAAAATGACAGCATATCATCCTGTCTCGCGTGCTTAACAAAAATCGAACCCTTGGTCAGAGCCGCGGCAATCCCAAAGGAGGCGGCTTCTATCCTGTCGGACAAAACCGTATGCTCGGCACCGTGTAATTTTTCCACGCCTTCTATAACCCAAGTACGATTGGTCTCCAAGTTAATAATAGCACCCATGGATTGCAATAATTTAGCCGTATCCAAAATCTCCGGCTCAACGGCCGCATTGGCGATCACGGTTGTGCCCTTGGCCTTAACCGCAGCCAATATGAGATTCTCCGTAGCGCCCACGGACGGAAAACTCAATTCAATCATGGCCGCCTTAAGACGCTTGGCTCGTGCCACAAAATAACCATCCTCGTTACTGATATCCGCGCCCATTTGCGCCAAACCATCCAAATGAATATTAACCGGCCTTGGGCCGATCTGGCAGCCGCCCAAGGCAGGTATGCGCGCTTCACCAAAGCGGTGCAATAACGGACCCAAAAGCAAAATCGGAATTCTGTTTTTTCTGGTCAAAGCTTCGGCCACTTCACTGGTCTTCAACTTCCGCCCGTCTATAACAGCTCGATTATTCGCAAATTCAACTCCCACACCCAACTCCCGCAACATATCCAAGGTCGCTCTGACATCCCCTATGTCGGGCACATTGTTCAAAATAACCGGCTCATCGGCCAAAAGGGCGGCCACCAGCTGTTTGGTGGCCGCGTTCTTGGCTCCGCTAACCGCCACTTCTCCGCTCAAAGAACGGCCGCCCTTAAGCAAATAAGCTCGTCCGTCTTCAAACGCGGCTCCATCTTTTTTTACAAGAGGTTTTTTACTGTTTTTCATAATAAAGTTGAAACTCACTCAACACCCTCGGATGACAAATCAACCTTAGGCATAAAATCTGCCCTGGTAACAACCTGAATCCAAGTCGTGCCACGGGCCAGAGGCATAAGCAAACCATCAACCGTTTCAAAAGATATATGCTCACCGGCCGTACGTTTCCATTGCGCGTCGGCCTGCTGACCATGGCTGAAGAGCATGGCCCGGCCCGAACCTGTGGTTCTTATGTATAAACGTCCAACCTCGTCCAGCACTCTTTGCTCGGTTAAAATCACAGCCACATTTTTGGCGGTCACGGCTGTTCCGTCAGCATCTTTAAAAATTTTTCCGCCTTGATACCGCGTATACAAATCCGTCTCCTCGTCATATCTCCATTCCATGGTATAAGAACCGCCGTAAGGAATCTGAACGGTTCGGTAATCGCCTTTAATTACCTCTGATCCGGGTTCTTCATAAGACCACACCCTGAACTTGGCGGGTTTCCAATCATTAGCTCCCGCGGCTTTGGACAACAATTCTTGACTGGTATAAGTATTATGCGGCGCCGATCTTTGTTTAGATCTCCAAAAATACTGACCTTGAGAAAATTCATCCAAATTTTTTAAATCAAGCAAGCCCTTGATACGGTTTAAAGATTCCGGGCTGCCTCCCACATGAGCGTAGACCGCATTTAAGGCATCCGCCCATTCCACGAAATACGGCCTGGCGCTGCGCACCGGACCGATGCTTTCAACTGTGGTAGTCGCGTCAAAAACCGCCATTAAACGAGTTATCCCGCCCTCGACCGGAGCCTCATAAACCAAGCCGGCCTTGGCTATGCCTGACAATGGCCTGGCCTCGGTGTGCATTTCCACCATAACCGCGTAAGGCATGAGTTCGGCCTGCTCCGGAGGCACTAAAACACCGTCCAAAGCCCGGCCCGTCAAACCATCATAATCAACAGCCGAATCGGTCGAAGTGACGTTAAAAGACCCATCAGCCGGCTGATCATCTTTTTTTTCAGTCAAAGCGTACTTCAAAAACAAACCGCTGGCTAAAACAATCAAAAAAGCCCCACCTAAAAGATAGGGCCAATATTTTTTGATGATTTTTGCCGGATCCGTCTGATTTTTTTTAATCAACTCCTCCTCCATGTTGATTTTAAATTCATTTTTCCGATTCATCCGCCGCCTTATCTTGCTGTTCTTTCTTTTCTTCAGCCTCTGTCTTAACCGCGGTCACATCACCCACGTCAGCCGCTTCCAATTCCTTGATCTGCTCTTCGGTCAACGGAGCTTCCACCGTGGCGATGGCATCTTCCGGATCATGGGTGGCGGACACGCCCTTGGGCATATTCAAAGAACCAACCGTAATCATATCTTCAAAGGTCTGAAGAACTGATAAATCAACCTCGATCTGCTTGGGCAGATCGCCGGGCAAACATTCCACTTCCAAAGTATCCAAAGATTTAACCAAAGTACCGCCCAAGGCTTTAACCGCGGCCGATTCACCCACATAAACTAAAGGCACGGGCACGGTGACCGTTTCATCCATCCTGACCTGTCTAAAATCAACGTGGACGGGCTGCATATTCACGGGATTAACTTGAACTTCGCCAATCAAGGCCTTAACCGGCTGTTCTTGATCTATTTCCAAATCAAGCAGCATCGAATGCCTGACATCTCTAAAAAGTTTAAAAAAGTCGTTGGCTGAAATAAATAAATTCCGATTGGGGATTTCTCTGCCATAAACCACAGCCTTAATCATGTTGTGCTCTTTGGTGGTGGCGGCTGACTCTTTTTTGTCGCGCAACTGCGCTTTAATCATGCTGGTCATAGTGTTTTTTGAGTGCCTGAATATTAGGCTAACTTGCCTGAAATGTCAAGCAATCTACGGCAAAGCTCCCGGCTGTCAGCCAAAATCAATCTATGCGCCTCCAGGCATTCTTCGGCGCTGACCGGCTCATATTCGGCTAAACGTACGGCATCCACGCCCGAGGCGTCGGTTACCATGCCCAAAGAGCTGACCCCGGCCGAAGACTCAATGACATAGGCCAACAGCCCGTGGCCGCAAGACCGGCAAAAAGAATGGTACAGCCTGGCCCGCGCAGCCTCTTCCACCAGTTTTACGTCTTCTTTGGCGTATAGAGAGTGACAGATTGGGCAATGCGTCAACAAAGGGTAAAAACTCGAATTAGGCATTTATATAATTTATCCTTAAAACACATTTGGGTCAACGTTCTGAAATTTTACCGTGCCCATGCAGGGCCGCACTCTCAACTATGCCGATCGCCATGTAACCGGCCACCAAGGAAGAAGCCGCGGCCGATGAAAAATGCAAAGGAATGCCGGTCACCGGCATAATCCCCATGTTCATGCCCGCATTAATCAAGACGTGCATGCCAAACATGCCGGCCGTGGCCCCGCAATAAATCCCCACAAAAGAATCTTCTGAGCTTAGCCCGATTAACAGTATGCGGATCAAGACAACCCCAAACAGCCCCAAAATCAAAGCAATGCCCACAAAGCCCAATTCTTCGCCAATGACAGCAAACATAAAATCAGTTGAAGCTTCAGGCAAAAAACGCAAACGAGACTGACTGCCTTCGCCCACTCCCTTGCCCAAAAGGCCGCCCGAACCAATAGCCGTTTGAGCTTGAATTACATTATAACCGGCCCCCAAAGGATCTGACTGCGGATCCACGAAAGCCAAAAGCCTGTCACGCTGATATGGCTTTAAACCGTATTGCCATAAACCGACCGAAGCAATTATCCCGACCAAAAACAACAGCACCCAAGCCTTCCAGCGCAAACCCGCAAAAGCCACGGCCGCCAGCCACATAGCCACCAGCACCATGGCCGATCCAAAATCAGGCTGCAGTAAAACCGGAATAACGTAACCGAACAAAGCCAGCAAGCTTCCAAAAAAAGTTACCCAATTGAGTTTTTGATACAAATGTCTGGCGAAATAAGAGGCTAAAAAAACCGCAAATGCCACCTTGGCGACTTCCACGGGCTGGATGGAAATGGACCCTACCCTGTACCAACCCTGAGTGCCGCGGACCGTCACTCCGAAAACCAACACCCCGATCAACAAAGTCAAGCCAAAAATATAGACAACCGACCACAAGCTCTTTAACTGCCGATAGTCGATGATGGTCAAAAAAGACAGAAATAAAAAACCCATGACAAAAGCCATAATCTGCTTTCTGAATTGCGCCAGAGAAACGACTTCGTAAGATGCTCCGATGCTGTAAACCATTAATAAACCGATCACGGTCAAAGCCAAAAGAGCGCCCAATAAAATCCAATCTATTTTCCAAAGCGCATCAAACCAAAGACGACGCATACCTCAACCTTAAAGCCTGGAGGGTAAAAAGTAAAACCAGGCGGTCATCAAGGAGTCAGCCTCTCGGACGAGAGATAAGCACCCGGATCCAAAAGATTGATGATGGGAATTATTTCGGTTTGAGTTACACCCGTAATTTCATCAAACCAATAAACTTCAATGGGACGGATTTCTCCTGGCTTCAAATCCCTGATATTTATTTTGTTGATAGCCGCCACCGTATTACCCCTCTTCAGTTTTATCACATAATCGATCGACCAATAACCAAAAGCTCCGCTGTTAACCACATCAAAGGTGGTGCGGCTCAAACGCTGACCTTCGGACACGGCAACCGATTCATACCTGACATGTTCAGTGGTCACACCGGCAAAGCGCTTGCGAATGAATTCACTGTAATTGTTCTCCACCTCGCTGGGAATAACCCTGTGCCAACGCATATTTTCCACCATTAATTGAGCATTGCGTCCGCCCGGCTGTTTCGGCTTCCAGCCCAACTCGGTCAATGTGGTCTGGGAAGCGGGTAAAACAAAACCCTGTTTGGGAGAAGTTTGCTCTCCGGAGACGTTAAATTTATAAGTGAATTCCGCCCACCACTGCTCGTTGGAGTTTTCCAAATCAACAAACACGTCCAGCCTGTCATCCGTGGTCGCGAACACCATCACCTGCGACGTATTAATATTCCTGGGTCTGTCCTGCTCAATCCTATCCAGCAATTGTTGATTTTGGGCGATATCCAATGTGATGCGCGACTCCTTGGGGTAAGACAAGGCATAAGCATCGACCACGAACCAAAAAATATAACCCCAAACCAAAACATTGCTCGCGATCAAGCCGGCCCGAAACCAAAAATTAATTTTTATTTTATTCCTTATCCACCAATTGGCCGCCTTCAAGTCTCCCTCCGTAAAACCCGAATATGTTTCCATATGCGGATTATTATATCATCTATTCAAACCGACCGCATTAACAGGCTTCAAAACTCCCATTTAAACTTGGCCTCAAAAGGCAAACCGTCCCGCAAAACAACTTCCCAGACACTGCCCATGGGCAAACAAACATCATGAATCCGATCAAACGGCTGTCGATTGATGCTCAAAATCGCGCTGGCCAGCGCCTCCCGGTGCGACACCAGCAAAACAGACTCGTTATCTGAAGAAAATTTTAATTCATGTATGACGGACAAGACCCGTTGCGCGGCCCGTTCATGCGGTTCCATTCCGTTCATGACCATGGGCTCGGCATAATAACCGGACTTCAAATCAAACTCTTTTATCTTTTTACCCGCCCACAAAGCATTGCCCCATTCGGTCAAGCGTTCATCAAAACGCAAAGGCGCTCCGGTAACGGAGGCGACCGCTTGAGCCGTTTCGGCCGCTCTCTCCAGAGGAGAACTGATAATCAACCCGAGCCGGATGCCGGCTTGCACAAAACCATCTCCGGCTTTTTGTGCCTGAACAACTCCCTCTTCACTTAAATGAAAACCGGGCAAATCCCCATACATGATTTCATCCGGATTATGCACCCGGCCGTGTCGCATTAAATAAATAACCGGCATATTGAATATTTTGACGCACGGAAGACCGGGTGTCCAACGGATGCCGGCCGCTTGATTAATTACCGGCCATCTGTATACTGCCAAATACGGTCGCAAGCACTGGACCGCCCGGCGTCGCCGTGACTGCGGCATCCTCCTCCTCACGCAATGAGCAGTACAGCGACGCGCTCCCCGCCCCCACCGGAGCGGGCTTTTTATTTTAATCGGGCTTCCGCGGGTTGACATTTTTACTTGATGCAAACCGTATTTTTTGTTAATATTGCCCGGCATTTATATGGCTAAAAACACCGCAAAAAATAATTACGGAGCCGAACAAATATCGGTCTTGGAAGGCTTGGATCCGGTGCGCAAGCGCCCGGGCATGTATATCGGATCGACCGGTCCAGAAGGTCTGCACCACCTTATCTGGGAAGTGGTGGACAACTCTTTTGACGAAGCCATGGCCGGGCACGCCAACGAAATAACCATAACCCTGAACGACAACGGCACAGTTTCGGTCAAAGATAACGGACGCGGCATCCCGGTAGACATCCATAAACAATACAAAGTTTCAGCGTTGGAATTGGTGCTCACCAAACTGCATGCCGGCGGTAAATTCGGCGGCGAAGGCAGCGGTTATAAAATATCCGGCGGTTTGCACGGCGTGGGCGTGTCCGTGGTCAATGCCCTGTCTGAATGGGTGGAAGCTAAAGTGGAAAAAGACGGCGCGGTCTGGGTTCAGGAATATGCCTATGGCAAACCCCAATTTAAAGTCAAACAGATCGGCAAAAGCAAAATGCACGGCACCACCATCACTTTTAAACCCGATGCCGGCATTTTTTCCACCACGCAATTTGATCTCAAATACATAATCGACCATTTAAGACAGCAATGCTACTTGACCAAGGGCATAAAAGTAACGATCGTGGATGCCAGACAAAAAAATCTGCCCCAGGTCTATGCCTTCTTTTTTGAAGGCGGAGTGGAATCCTATGTCCGCCATTTAAACCATTCCAAACAGATCAAGCACGAAAGCATATTTTATATTGAAAAGCAGACTGAAAATGTTATGGTTGAAGTCGGTATCCAGTATACCGACGACTTTAAAGAAACCTTATTCGCTTTTGCCAACAACATATACAATCCGGAGGGCGGAACTCATGTGATGGGCTTTCGCTCGGCTTTAACGCGTGTGCTTAATAATTACGCGCGCAGCAAAAACATCATCAAAGAAAAAGATGATAATTTGAGCGGTGAAGATGTACGCGAAGGCTTAACGGCTGTTATTTCGGTTAAAATTCCGGAACCGCAATTCGAAGGTCAGACCAAAGCAAAGCTCGGCAATCCGGATGTGCGCACGGCCGTTGAATCCATCATGAACGAAACTTTTGCCGTTTATCTGGAAGAACATCCCAAGGACGCGGAGGCCATATTAAGCAAATGCATCTTGGCCCAAAGAGCCAGGGCCGCGGCCCGGGCCGCGCGCGACACCGTGATCCGCAAAGGAGCCCTGGAAGGCTTGACCCTGCCCGGCAAACTGGCCGACTGTTCCAGCAAAGACCCTAAGGAATCGGAATTGTTCATCGTGGAGGGAGATTCGGCCGGCGGTTCAGCCAAGCAGGGACGCGACCGCGAGCATCAAGCCATCTTGCCGTTGCGCGGCAAAATTTTGAACGTGGAAAGAGCGCGCCTGGATAAAATGATCGCCAACGAACAGATCAAAAACCTGGTAATCGCCATGGGTACGGGCATCGGCGAGAATATGGATCTGAACAAATTACGTTACGACCGAATCATCATCATGACTGATGCGGATGTTGACGGCGCGCACATCAGAACCCTGCTGTTAACACTTTTTTATCGCTATTTCCATTCACTGATAACCGAAGGCCATGTTTACATAGCTCAACCGCCCCTGTTTAGAGTCGCCATGAACAAAGACATGCGTTATGCTTTCAGTGAAGAAGAACGGGATAAACACATCGCTGAATTATTAAAGATAAAAGAAGACCGAAAGAAAAGCAAAGGTAAAAATACCAAAGCGGCCGATGAAGAGGAAGAAATTGAAGAAAATGAAGAACCGAACGAAGAGACCGCGGAAGGAACCGGTAAAATACCGGGCATCGCCATCCAGCGTTATAAAGGTTTGGGTGAAATGAATCCAGAACAATTGTGGGACACGACCATGAATCCAAAAACACGCCTGATGAAACTGGTAACCATCACGGACGCGGCCGAAGCTGACGAAACTTTTGACATTTTGATGGGCACGGAAGTCGCGCCGCGCAAGAGATTTATTCAAACCCACGCCAAAACGGCCAACGTTGATATATAAAAAAGCGGTCCCTTGCAGGGATCCGCGAGAAGACGGCTTAGGCGATGAACCGGAGGGTTATGAGCGCCTGAACAAACCGCATCGGCGGCAAACAAACCGGAAACCGGCCGGTTGACCAATCGGAGCGGCCAGTCTCTCCTTGTACTCATGGTCGCATTTTTTGGCGCACGACGGGCAAATATCCCAAGCGCACCGGTCAGGATCGCTCATGGCCGACCCGCAGCGCGGGCAATAACCACCGGTCAAAACCACGGCGCCTTCGTCCGGCAATTGAATCAGGGCATTGACCGTCAAACTGCCGGCCATGGCCGCCGCGTAACGCGCCCGCGTCAGAACCCTGACGTTCTCGTCGGTTTCGGCCCGCAGAGTGATAACCCCGATGTCAGGCTCATAGCAGCTGCGCGTAAAATCCTGTTCAACCTTGGACCAAGTGCCCAGCTCATCTTTTGAGTACAAACGCAGGCCCGTGGTCAAGCCATCCGCGCGCGTTTCATGACCGCAATGATACAGACGCTGCCCTTTCTTCAGCCTCCAAGCCAAAGAGATGAAAAAAGGCGCTTCCGCGTCCGTGGCGCCATAGCAGCTAAAACAGCCCTGCTTTTCCAGAATGTGCATGTTCATCGCCTCCTGGCGAGTTTTTTAACAGTCACGCCAAAAACAGTCAACCGTAATTGATTTTTTAAGCTTGACTGAATCACCTATCTTGCTATCTTTTTTAAATTATTTATAGTTGCGCCCAAAGCAGCCAAGAAAATCGCGAACACAACGACCCAGCCAAAAAACGGTATGGCCGCAATAATGGTAATTAATGGCACACCCGATAAAATCGCCTTCCAATCCACTAACCAATTTCGTTTTTTATCGATTAAACGCATGATCCAGACACCCAAAACAATGCCTGAAACTATTTTGGCAATCATGATGGTTATTGCGTAAACCAACATCCCCATAAAGGCCAAAGGCGCCCCAAAAACAGTCACCAGCAAAAAAATGCAAGCCACCGGCGCCACTATCAGCCAAACAAAACCCCAGCCCAATTGCCCGGCAAAATTTTTAAGCGACAGTTCCACGATTTGCGCAAGGCCTTGCTTGAAAAAATAAAATAAAACGAAGGCCGAGGCCAATCCGCATAAAAGTTTAAAAATGAACCAACCGAAATAAAATACTCCAAAACCCCCCTTTCCATTTTTATGAACGGCGGTTTTTTCCGCCCGTTCAATCTTATGGTATTCAACTCCCGCACCGATAACCGCGCTCTCCGCAATACTTGCCTCTTTGACTGAATTATAAACCAATCTGCCGGCAATTTTGGCATCCGGACCCACTCTCACACTGTCAGCCCAGAGCATAGAGCTATTCCCAATTTCTCCTCTGATAAACACTTCTCCTCCGGAGGCTACGACATTGCCGGCCACCTTGCCGTCAATAACCAAATTACCGGCTCCCGAGTAAACATCTCCTTTAATTTCCGCTCCGGGCAAAACGGTAACCATGGCCCCGGCCGCAAAAAGGTCTCCTTCTATTGTCCCGCTGATCAATACCTGACTGCCGGCAACACGCACATCATCCCCAACATAACCGGAAACGGTAACCATGGCCCCGGCCGCAAACAGATCTTGAGCCACATCTCCGTTAACACGCACGTTGGCCGCGGCCAAAAAAGCGTCTCCGGGCAGATTGACATCCACTGAAATATCATTGGCCGCCGCATATATATCGCCGTTGACCGCGTCGCCGGATGATAAATTAATTATTTCACCGGATCTAAAATCAGCCGCCTGCGCGGGCGAGACGGCAAATATACACCCTGCCATCAATAACCCCATTATGATCTGTTTTTTTAACATAATCTTGATTGTTAAGTAAAAATTGGATTAACTTGCTTAATAAAATATTTTACGCTCACCCGCCCGTCTTAAATCATTTCTTGCGGCTGACAATCAAATATATACCCAAGGCGATACAGACCGGAATTAAAAAAATGGACAAGATCCCCAGTAAACCGAAAATTATGTTAAACCATCGAGCCGCGCCGATCACGCTTTCCGATGTATTAAAGTAAGAACTTAAAAAAAACGTCACCAAAGCCCAAAGATTAAGCACCAAAAAAATCAAAACCAAGGGGACCAATAAAACCCCCACTCCCAAAAACAATCTTTTATTGCCTGACATACATACAGTCTATCACTTTTTTGGGCTATGTAAAAAAAATCCACTCTTATTGAGTGGAAGAAGCGGTCGTGACAACCAAAGGCTCGGGCTTGGCCGAAGGACGCAGAAACCAAAGAAACAGCACAGCTATCAACAACATCCCGCCGGTGGCAGACCAGATGGACAGAATTTTTTCCTCCCCATCAGGCAGGGAGCGAGAAAAATACCAGACCCCGGCCAGAATCACCGCATTGCCCATACGGCCCAAGAAAGAGTGCAAGGATCCGTAAGTGGCCCGGAAATTGCTTTCAATACGGCGCTGCACAAAGACGTCGGCCAAGGGCATGTAAGCCCCTCGGCCCACTTCATGCAAAACCACCATCAGCAAGGGCAGATAAACGCCGTCAAACCTGCCAATAGCCGCATAGCCGGCAGCCGTTAAAAACAACAGACCGAGTATGGCGCCGGCTTCTCTGCCCCGTACGAAAGACACACACTTAATGATGACGCCCGCCAAGGCGCAAGATCCGTAAACCACGATCCAGATCCAGCCCAAGGAACCGCCCTGCAGGCGCCCATGAAAAAACTGGCTCCAGAAATGATTGAACGGATTGATGAAACCCAGGCTCATGGCCGCGGCCACGGCCCAGATAAGCGCCGGACTGGCTTTAAGGGCTGCTACGCTGGCCTTAAGAGCCTGCCATTCGGTCAAGCGTTTTTTGGGTTCGCCTTGCTTGCCCAGACAAACCAGGGCCAACACAAAACCGGCTGACATAAACACCCCGCCCACAAACCAGCCCAGGCGATAGCCCCAGTATTGCGCCAGAAGATCGCTTAAGAAGCCTCCAGTCAACGCCGCCGTAGCGCTCCAGATGGCATTTTGAGCGTAGACCTTTTTCAGTTCATGCCCCAAACCGCGAGCCTCCAAAGCATCTACCAGCCAAGCCTGTTCAGCTCCGGACAGGAAGGCGAGCGCTACGGCGATCAATGCTTCCGCGGCTAAAGCCGACCAAAAGCCTTGAGCTAAGCCATACCCGCCAATACTGAAACTCATTAACAAAAAACCAACCTTAATCGACCAAGCCCTGCTCTTACCGTCCGCCAGCATGCCGGTAGGCAATTCGGACAGAATCAAGGTCAGCCAGAACAAGGAGTTCAGGGCCGAAATCTGATCCTGCTTAATGCCGATATCGCGCAAAAATAAAGAGTAGATAGTGGCATGGCAACCCATGCCCAATCCTCTTAGTGCGCTGATCAGCAGGTAGACCTTTCCGGGGTGCCAATCACGTTGTTTTACTGAAAAGAACATGCCCTCTCTCCTTGCGTCAAGACCCAAAAAGGCCCGGGTTTATTCCCGAGCCTCTGCGAATTCCGATCTTACTGCGCGTTACGCGTTAATGGCGCTAAAACGCTTATCAGAATCCATACAAGCCCGAGAAACAAAAAGCCGGCCGGCGACACTGCAGTCGTAGGCTTTTTGAATCATCGGAAAAGTATGGCGATTCATATTATTTTTAAGCTAGCACATGCCAGGCAAAATGTCAAGCCTCACAGCTCCAAAGCCGCCATGGCGCCCTCCAGCACAGCCTCCGTTACTCTGCGCGGCTTAAGCGCGTCACCCACTATTTTGACGGTCTTGACCAAATATCTCAATTTTTGACCAAGACCTTCATTGGAAACCGACCCCAGACACATGACCACCGTGTCAGCCTCAACCGTATGCTTGCCTTGCGGCCCGGTGACCAAAACCCCTTCCGCGGCAATTTTTAAAACCCGAGTTTGAGACAAAAGTTTGACTTTTAATTTCTCCAGGCGTTGCAACAATAAAAATCTTTCATCCATGGGTGATTCCAAAGCTATATTTTCTGACATTTCGATTAGTGTAACCGAATGATTTTTTACGGCCAGCAATTCAGCGGTCTGCGCGCCCATGCACCCACCCCCAACCACCACTACCTTGCCTTTAACCTCAACCCCGCCCTCAAACACATCCCGCGCCATAACCGCGTTCGCGCTTTCCAGGCCGGGTATCTTGGGAACCATGGTTGATGAACCCATAGCCGCGATAACCGCGTCATATTTGCCGGCCTTGGCCTCTTCCAAACCGAACTCGTGCTCCAGATTAACCTCAACTTTAAGCCTCTTCATTTCTTGAACCAAAAATTTTCGCAGCAAATCCCAGTCCTCGCGATGTGGGGCCGCGGCCGCGGGCAGCAGCTGTCCGCCCAAACTCTTGCCTGATTCAAACAAAACCACTTTGTGTCCGCGTATGGCCGCTGTTCTGGCGGCCGACAAACCGGCCGGACCGCCTCCCACCACAGCCACTTTTTTCTTTTCTTTGACAGGTAAGCTGAATTCATTTTCCCGCCCGCATTCCGGATTAACCGTGCACCACACATCCTGCTGAGCGAACAGACGACTGATGCAACCTTGGTTGCAGGCTACGCAATGATTAATCTCTTTTAATTTTCCAGCTTTGGCTTTAAGGGGCCAATCCGGATCAGCCAGCAAAGAACGGCCTATGGCCACAAAATCAGCCTCGCTGTTCTTCAAAGCTTTTTCAGCCAGCTCGGGCGTTCGGATTTTGCCGACGGTAATAACCGGAATTTTTACCGACCGCTTAATCTCTTTGGCCAAAGGCAATAACACGCCGTCCTGAACAGCCATGGGAGGAATCATTTTCCCCTGAACATAGGAGCCGTAATTACCCGAGCTGATATGCAAGGCGTTCACCCCGGCCTCTTCCAGCTTCCGGCAAACCTTAACTACGTCCTTAATGGTCAAACCGCCTTCCACCCACTCGTCACCGGATAAACGCACGATGACCGGAAACTCCGGACCAACAGCTTGCCTGACCGCTTCATAGACTTCTTTTAAAAACCTAAATCTCTTTTCTTCATCTCCGCCGTAAGCATCTTTTCTGGCATTGGAAAAAGGCGACAAAAATTGAGCTACCAAGTAACCATGAGCCCCATGAATCTCCACAAAATCCAGACCCGCTTTCTTGGCCCGCAGGGCGGCCTTGGCAAAATCCTTAACCAGCTTTTTAATTTCATCAATCTTCAATGACCGTGGCATCTCCTGCATAACCGGACACGGGATAGCTGATGGCGCAACCGGTTTTTTACCGCATATTTTGGACACGGTCTGCCGTCCGGCATGGTAAAGCTGGATGCCGATAGCCGCCTTATGCTCATGCGCTTTGGCGGCCAGCTTCTTCAAGCCCGGCACACAGGCGTCCGAATGAATACCCAGCCCGTTCACAAAGCCCTTGCCTTCGGGATTCACATAGCTGGCTTCCAAAATCAACATGCCCGTCCCGCCTTGGGCTATCCGCTCAATATGATCCAAGTAACGCACGGTCGCTAAACCCTTGGCATCCGCATAATTCCTGACCATGGGCGGCATCACCAGCCGGTTTTTTAATTTCAACTTGCCTATTCGGCCGGCAGAGAAAAGTTTCAAATACTTCATATCACTGGTAATAATGGAATTGTGAACATCTTGCTATAGTATAGGCATTTACCGCCCGATTGTCTAAGAAGGCGCTTTTTCAGCTTATTTAGCAAATCTCTTGGACTTAACCCCATCCGCCTTGCCAAATCCCGTTATATTTGCTATTATCCAAGCGCCCTGGGAAGGGCTTTTTAAGAACATAAATATGCTTATTTTCAATAAAATTTTAGACTATCTGCGGTCGGCCAAAAACGAGCTTACCAAAGTAACCTGGCCATCCAAGCAAAATACCACCCGCTACTCCGTGCTGGTAATTGTTATCAGCTTATCCGTGGCCGCCTTCTTCGGCCTGCTGGACATGGGCTTAAGCAAGCTGGTAGCCGCTTCTTTGGCTAATAAAACAGCCGCTCCCACAGAACCCGTAGAACCGGTCGGGCCCGCGCCGGATATTCAGACAGATGTGCCCAGCATAGACTTTGACAGCGTTACACCTATCAGCACGCCTGACAACGGCACCCCGGATACTCAAACCGATAACCAAGAATAGTATGCCTAAACAGACCCTGGACCTTGGAAGACGCTGGTACGCCATTCATACCTATTCCGGCTACGAAGAAAACGTGGCCGAAAATCTGCAAAGACGCATAGACACGCTGGGTATGAAAGATAAAATTTTCAACGTCACCGTGCCTATTGAAAAAAAGATTAAGATCAAAAACGGCAAGAGAAAATTAGTTGAAGAAAAAATTTATCCCGGCTATGTGCTGGTTGAAATGATTGTGACCGATGACTCATGGTATGTGGTGCGCAACACGCCCAATGTCACCGGTTTTATCGGTACAGGCACCACCCCCTCCCCTTTGTCGCAAGACGAAGTCAATCACCTGTTCAAACGCATCGGCACCCAGGAGGAACCGGCCTATACCATCGACATTCAAACCGGTTCTCCGGTCAAAATCGGGGAAGGGCCGTTTAAAGGCTTTGAAGGCAAGGTTATCGAAATCGACGGCGCACGCGGCAAGGTTAAAATCCTGGTTTCCATGTTCGGCCGCGAGACTCCTCTCGAGTTAGATTTTACCCAAGTTAAAAAGATATAAAATTGCGATTTCATAATCGCCATAGATGCGATGCGCTTCTCATCTCATCTTAACGATTATGAACTAAATATGCACGTGACTGTTTGCTGCATGCGACATGTTACATGCTACATGACTTAATTATGGCTAAAAAAATTAAAACCCTTATCAAGCTTCAAATCGAAGGCGGTAAGGCCAACCCGGCCCCTCCGGTCGGCACAGCCCTTGGCCCCCATGGTTTGAACATTGCTGAATTCTGCAAAAGATTCAACGATGCCACCAAAGAAAGAATGGGCGAAGTCGTACCGTGCGTGCTCACGGTCTACGAAGACAGAACCTATGATTTTATTCTAAAGACCCCACCGGTACCTGAGTTGCTCAAAAAAGCGGCCGGCATCAAAAAAGGTTCAGCCAAACCCCTGCAGGAAAAAATCGGCAAGGTATCTCTCAAACAAATCCGTGAAATAGCCGAAAAGAAAATGCCTGACTTAAACTGCATGACAGTCGAAGCGGGCATGAGACAAGTGGAAGGTACAGCCAAACAGATGGGCTTGGAAATCACAGCCTAAAAAAAATACCCTCGAGCAATGCCGAGGGTATTTTTAATCTTTGGCAATCAGAGTATGCTATAACCATGGGTATTTAGGATATGGCTTTTTCCATGATTTTAATTTTTATCTTATTCATTCTTAGCCTAATTTTAATCGGCTTTGTTTATTTACTACGCGATAACTCTGATGAAAACCCTATGTTAAACAACACTCCTAAGACTGCTCTCATAAAAACAGTCTACTTTTACACGGTCTCATTAATCGCTTTAATGATGATCGTCTTTTCCACGGCCGACCTGGTCAATCTGGGTTTAAAAACCTGGATCTTCCCCAAAGCCGATTTAAATGAATACAAAGAGCCTTCCTGCGCGGTCATGATCATGAAGGACCCCTCTTTGCAGGAAACCGAGGAGCAATACCGAAACCGCATCCAGCAGTGCGAACAGGGCCGAATGGATGAAAACGAAGCCAGAGCCATCCGCAAGCAAAGGGACGCGGTCAGAGACATTTCTTTCCTGGTAGTCGGAATCCCCCTGTTTCTGTACCACTGGGCCACCATCAGACGCGAACAAAAAGCTGACGGCAAGGCTTGACATCCGGCCTAAACAGGCTTAGTATAGGCCCATTATTCACGTGGGAGTCCCTCGAAGCTTTAGCGGAGTGGGACGAACGCTCCTCGAAGCCGAGGTTTACCACGGGGACGGGCCAAATAAGCCTTTCCTCAAACAAGCATATGGCGCACAGCAAGCGCTTTCAAGAAGTCTCCAAATTGGTAGACAAAGCCAAAAAATACAGCCCGGAAGAGGCTATTGATTTGGCTAAAAAAACCGCCAATACCAAATTTACGGGCAGTGTCGAACTGCACATCAGACTGGGTATTGACCCTAAAAAATCAGAGCAGTCGGTCCGCGCGACTTTAGTGTTTCCGAATACCATCGGCAAGACCAAAAAAATTATCGCCTTTGTGGGCCAGGATAAAGAAAAAGACGCTAAAGAAGCGGGCGCTGATCTGGTAGGCGGAGAAGAGCTGATCAACGAAATAGCACAAAGCGGAAAGACTGACTTTGAGGTGGCCGTGGCCACGCCGGACATGATGCCTAAGCTGGCCAAGCTGGCTAAACTCTTGGGACCAAAAGGTTTAATGCCCAACCCCAAAACAGATACGGTTGGACCCAACGTTAAAAAAATGGTGGAAGATCTTAAAAAGGGCAAAATCGCTTTTAAAAACGACAGCACAGGCATTATCCATCAAGCCATTGGTAAAACCGATCTGGACAATGCCAAACTGCTGGAAAATCTCAATGCCTTGATGGAGGTTATCAAAAAAGCCAAACCATCTTCAGCTAAAGGCGCCTATCTAAAAAGCGTTACCTTGACAACCACCATGGGTCCGGGAATACAAATCGATCCATCATCACTAGCCTAAAACACAAAACAACAATCCCCCGAAGCTTGATGCGACGGGGGATTTTTGACTTTAAACTTACCTGACATTAGACTTAACTGCATATGAATTTTGAACAAATACCAGAAGAAGACCATGAGCTTCAAGCCATCCCGGTGGAGAAATTGGAAAAAGAGGCGGAAAAATATGAGTTCAACCAAACGGTTTATTACTTAACTCCGGAAGGTTACGCTTATAATGACCGGGGCGAAATGGTAACCGATGCCAGACGCAGACAAATTTTACACGAAGGAAAAATAATCAATAAAGCCGCTTAGTATGCCCAAACTGATCTTGGGCTTGGTCGGACAGGCCGGAGCCGGCAAATTTACGGCCGCGGAATGCATAAAAGATGAATATAAAATCCAGGTTTTTGTTTTCAGCGATATTCTCAAAGACATGCTCAAGCGTCTGTTCCTGCCGGCCAGCCGGGAAAACCTGATCGCTTTATCCACCGCCGTCAGGCAAGCCTTTGGCCAAGACGCCCTGTCCAATGCCATGGAAAGGCAGGTGGCGGCTTCGGAGGCTGACATTGTGGTCGTGGACGGTATTAGACGGTTTGACGATATCGCGGACTTAAAAAAGAACCCTGCTTTTCACTTGATAGAAGTTTGGGCGCCGCCTGAAATCAGATTTGAAAGACTTAAAAAACGTAATGAAAAACCGGGTGAAACGGAAATGACCTGGGAAGACTTTTTAGCCATGAGTCAAAAGGAAACCGAGGCCACCATAGCCGGAGTGGCCGCGCAAGCCGAAAAAAAAATCGACAACAGCCGGGATTTATCCGCGCTTAAAACAAATATGCTGCAACTGATAAGATCTTATCTGGCTTAATTATGCAGATTAAAATTACCCGCTTAAATCCCTCCGTGGCCCTGCCCGAATATCAAACCCAAGGATCGGCCGCTTTTGATTTGGCGGCCGCCGAACAGACCATAATCCCGGCCGGCCAATCCGGGCTGGTGCCCACCGGGCTCATAATCGCGACTCCGGAAAATCATGTTCTCGTGCTGGCGGCCCGTTCCAGTCTGTTCAAAAAAAAGGGCTTGATGCTGGCCAACGGCATTGGTGTTATTGACAGTGATTATCGAGGGCCTGATGACCAAATTTACATCGCCTGTTTTAACCCCGGCACCAGGCCCGTGACAGTTGAACCGGGCGAAAGAATCGCCCAAGGCCTGATCCTGCCATGCCTGAGAGCTGATTTCATTGAAAGCCAACCCGAAGGCTCAAACCGCGGAGGCTTTGGATCTACCGGCTGACCTCATGTAACACACAACATGTAGCACGAAGCAATTCCGTCTTGATTTTTGTTACATGCTACATGCTACGTGCTACATGCTACATGTTTTTGACTGATAAATAACCATATGCCAAGGTATAGCGGATTTTCGATATTAATTGGACTTTTATGCCTATCAATGATTCCGCTCCCAAGGCTAAACTCATACAGCCTCAAGACAACTCAACACGCCGTATTTATTGGTTGAACAACATCAAAACCAAACGTGAAAACGGAGATTTGGTTGAACTTAAACCCACCCCCGAGCAGCTGGCCGTGGCCGTGGCCAAATGCTCGCGCAGTTCAACGCCTTTTGATCAAAATATTGACGATGTCAGCTTGGAAAAAGCGGCTGAATTCCATGAAAAATGGGTGGTGGGCTACGGGCACGCCTCGGTGGCCGAACACGCGGTCGCATCCGTGGCTTTCCAGAACATACCCCAAACCGTCATCAAGATCCTGGAAGATGGGCGACTGGCTTCTTATACTGAAAAATCATCGCGTTACCAAATTTTTACGCGCGACCGGGTGGGCATTCCAAAAACCCTGGCTCAAAGCCAATTCGCAGACAAAGTCAATGAACTGTTTGATGCTTTATATAATCTATACGACGAATGCTACGCTCTCTTAACTCCCCTATTCAAAGAACACGAACCTCAAAATGACATGAGCGACGCGGCCTACGCAGCCACGCTCAAAGCCTTGATTTGCGACCGGGTGCGCTATTTATTGCCGGCCGCGGCTTTGGGCTCGCTGGGCATGACGGCCAATGCCAGAGTCTGGGAACATGTCATAAAAAAACTTTTGTCCTCGCAAGACCCTCTGGCGCGCCAAATCGGTGAAGAAGTAAAAAGCGTGCTTAAAGGCTTCGAGCATCTGGATAAAGACCAGGCTTTGAAGCATTTCCCTCTGCCCACCCTGCTTAAATACGCTGATCCGAATTCCTATCAATCACTCTTGCCAAGCAGAATGCGCGAGCTGACCAATGTTTTGATTGAAGACCGACTGCCGCGCGATCAAGCGGGTGCCACGGCCGAACAACCTGTGCTCTGCACTTTTGACGACTATTTGGCCGAACAACGCATATCGGCCGCCCTGTTATCCAGATATGCCAAAATCCCCATGCCGGCAGCCATGGACATGCTGGCCAAAAATTCGGACAAGCAAGCCGCTCTGATAAAAGCCGCAGTCGAAGACAGGGGTCCGCATGACGCGCCTTGCAGAGAATTTGAGCATGCCTGGTTCCAGCATGAGATAGTCATGGACTATGGAGCTTGGAGAGATATTCAAAGACACCGCATCTGTACCCAAACCAACCAACCGCTGGGCACTGAACTGGGCTATGACATACCTCAAGAAATCACGGACATCGGTAAAGCCAAGGATTTCGCCAAGATTATGGATATGGCCGGAAAACTGAACCGAGAGATACTGGCCGCCGGTTTGGAAGCCGAAGCCGAATACGTGGTGCCCATGGCCTACAGACGGCGCCTGCTGATCGGCTGGAACCTGCGTGAATTATTCCACTTCATAGAACTGCGTTCCGGGAAAAAAGGCCACCCGTCATACAGACGCATCGCTCAAGAGGTATGGCGCGGCCTTAATCAAACCCACCCCCTGCTCGCTTCTTTGATTCGCGTTGACTTAAGTGAAACCGGCGTCTCAACACTAGGCGAAAAACCGAAAGGATTTTAATAAAAAATTTCAATTATAAAATAACCAGATAACAAATCCGGTGCCGCCCTGCGGATTATCATATATAATATCGCCAAGCGATTCCAAATTTTATATTTATAATTTTATATTTGAACAATTGTATTTCAGTATGATCAAAAGACAAGCGAATGACGGCCTGCATGTCATGGTCGAAGGCATAGACGGCTCGGGTAAATCCACCGTGCTCAAAGCCTGCCGTGAATGGGCCGAGGAGCGAGGCGCGACTTTCTTCGATGTTGTTTCTTTTATGGAACAAGAACAACGCTTGCCGAATACCGCTGACCTGGGCGGGGCCAACGGGTTACTGTGTGCAGAACCCACTTTCTGCTGGATAGGTCGGGCTATTCGCGAAGAAATTATTGCCAAATATCTCGCAGACTCTGTTTCAGGAGAAATTGTTGAGCCACGTTATTCGGGCTGGGAGACAGCCCAGGCTTTTGCTTTGGATAGACTGGTATTATTCAGAAGACTGATCATCCCCTTTTTGCGCAACCACCCGGAACGCATCATCTTTCAAGACCGCGGACTGGGCTCATCTTTGGCTTATCAACCCCTGCAGGACACGAGCTTGAGTACCGAACGCCTACTGGAGTTACCGGGCAATGCTCAAACCGTGGCCTTTAACCCCACCCTGTTATTACTCATCCGCACAGAGGCCGCGGCCGCCATGGCCAGACTGGCCCAAAGAACAGACAAACAAGATGAAGTGATCTTCGAAGAACCGGATTTTCAAACCAAATTAGTACAGAGATTTTTATCAGATGATGTCTTGGGACCATTTAAACAAGCCGGCACCATGATAAGCGAAATTGACGGCAACCAAAACATCGAGCAGGTGGCCAAGGAAGTAAAAAGCGCTCTCTCGCAAAAACTGGACTTTTTTGCTAGGATGAAAGCATAAATGTCATTAACTGACCTGTTTAATTTAATATGATTGATAAAAATCAGGCGAAATCCAAATTTCGTCTAATCCTTAGTTTGTTAATAATTGGCTTTTTCTGGCCAATAATCGGCCTTGTACTGGGTTTGGCGGCCGACCTGGCGGGTTTGGGCAACACGGGCATCATTGTCCTAGCCTTGACCTTTACTTGGCTGGGACTTTTTGTGTGGCTGTTTATTGAATTATGGAAAGGAGCTTCCGGTGTAGGCGTAACCCCTTGGGCCAGCTTGTGGGTATTTTTTCCGATCATCGGCCCGTTCCTGGTCGGCATGCTGATCTTGGAGCCTCTTAAATACGCGGCTGATGATAAACCGGAAAATAAACGTCTGCCTTATACCTGGTCTTTAATCAAAGATACTTGGCTGACCTATGTCGACAACTTTAAAACCAGCCTCAAGGTATCGCACTGGTTCGTTTATCTGTTTACGGCTCTGGGAGCGCTGACCGGCCTTACTTCATATTTTAAACCGGACTGGGTGCCGCTGGCGGCGGGCATCTTAATGATCCCCGTGGTCATCGGCTCTCTCTGGATCAGCCTGATGCTTTTAAAACAACAAATCGCCCTGGAAAATAAAGAAACTCCGATTTTGGATATAAAAACCAATAACCGCGATCTTTGGTCCTATCTATTGATCGTTCTGCTGACCACTCTGATAGCCGCCGGGCCCCTGTTTTTAAGCGTAATCATGATTATGATTCCCATCTTCGCCGGCAGCTGGAGCGATGTCATAACCATGATGCAAATGGGAGATATAGACAGTTTCTCTTCTCTTGTCCCGTCATTGGGAACAGCCGCCCTGTCGCTCGTCGGCTTGGTGCTCATGTTCCCGGCCTGGCTCTGGCTTATCTACAAGAGCACGATTTGGAATAATTTGACCATGCCTTTATTCGTCACCGAAAAAATTAAAGGCTACAACGCTTTAAAAACCTGCGAAACCATGGCCCGTCATCGTTGGTGGGGTTTGTTCTGGAAAAATCAAATGTCAGGCCTGATTTTTGGGGGCTACGCCCTGATGATCAGCTTGGGCATGAACGTGGCCGGTGTCATATTGGGCATGATGCTAAAATCATTTAATCAAGGACCGGCCATCGCCGAATTGCTGGGCAATGCCTTAAACGGCGTGGTTCAAATGATTACCATGCCGCTCTTAATCATGTTCACCCTTAAACTTTTCCGTACCTTCCGCCGAACATCTGAATGATGCGGTTCCATCCAAAATAACGCTTCAAAAAAGCTGAAGCGATCCTATTGAAATTAATCAAACATATGAAACTCACACCCATCATCGGTTTGGAAATACATGTCCAGCTAAACACTCAAAGCAAGATGTTTTGCGCCTGCCCCAATCTGGATGATGGAGCCGCGCCCAATACGGCCATTTGCCCGGTCTGCACGGGGCAACCCGGTGCTTTGCCCGCTTTAAACGAAACTGCCCTGGAAAAAGGCCTTTTAACAGGCTTGGCGCTCAACTGCCAAATACCGGACAAGAGCGCCTTTGACCGTAAAAACTATTTTTATCCTGATCTGCCCAAGGGCTATCAAATCTCCCAGTTTTCTTTACCCATTGCCATTAACGGTTTTGTGGAATTGGAGATTCCGGAAAATGCCCTGCCCGGACGGGAAAAGATTCGCCTTAATATCACCCGAGCTCATCTGGAAGAAGACGCGGCTAAAAACTTTCATGCTCCACAGGGGCTGAACGGCAGACCGGCGACTTTTGTGGATTATAACCGGGCCGGCACTCCTCTGATTGAAATCGTAACCGAACCCGAAATCAGATCCGCCTCTGAAGCCAAATATTTTTTACAAGAACTGCGCGCCATCATGCGTGCCATTAAAGCTTCAAACGCGGACATGGAAAAAGGCCAGATGCGCTGCGACGTCAATATCTCGCTGATGGAAGTGGATGACAACGGGTATCCGCTCAAACAAACTTTAAACGCGCGGACCGAAATCAAAAACCTCAATTCCTTCCGGTCAGTGGAAAGGGCTATCAACTATGAAATAAAGCGCCAAACAGCCCTGTTTGAAGCCAGCACTCCGCCTGTCGAAGCCACCCGCGGCTGGGACGAGGGGCAGGGCAAAACCATAGAGCAAAGAACCAAAGAGTCCTCGGCCGATTACCGTTATTTTCCTGAACCGGACCTGCCGCCCCAAGATTTGGTTGAACTGAAGGAAAAAATGCTTCACCGTCTGCCCGAGCTCCCCTCGGCAATCCGCGGCCGGATGATTCAGGAATGGGGTTTTTCCAAAGCCAATGTCATGTTTTTCACCAATAATGACGGTTGGCCCGAATACGCCGAACAAGTCATGGGAGAATTAGCCGGTTGGCTGGAAGCCTCGGACAATGAAGCGATTAGCGGTTCTGAAGCCCTGGCAAATAAAAAGCAGATCTTCTCCAAACTGGTGGGCGGCTGGCTAACCTCCAAACTGGCCGGCATATTGACTGAAAAAAATCTAAGCCTCAAGGATTGTAATATAACGCCGGAAAATTTCGCGGAATTCATCCATTTGCTGTATACACAAGCCATTAACAGCGCCAATGGCCAGAAATTATTGCAAATGATGCACGAAACCGGCCAAGACCCCTCGAATTTGATGGAAACTTACAATCTGGGTCAGAATCTGGATAACTCCGAACTGACGGACGCGGTTAAAAGAAATCTGGAGGCCAATCCGGAAAAAGTTGAAGATATTAAAAAAGGCAAAACGCAAATCATCAAATGGTTCGTGGGTGTCGTCATGCGTGATACCGAAGGCCGGGCCAATCCGCAACAGGCCGAAGAAGAAATCCGGCGGCAACTGGACCAATAACCATTACGCCCCCATCCATTTATCAACCAGGGTCATGGCCTGCTTTTCGGTTAAAACCCAATTGATTTTTTTATCTTTTTTATACCAAGTCTCCTGGCGCTTGGCGTATTGATAAGTGGCCTGTTTGGCTTTGGCAATGGCCTCATCCAGCATGATCTCACCTCTTAAATACATACCCATCTCTCTATAGCCGATAGAAGTCATGGCCGGAGCTGTCCAAGGCAAACCCTTGGCCCTGACCTTGCGGACTTCTTCGGGCCAGCCTTCTTCCATCATGCGCATAATCGAAGAGTCAATCCGCTGTCTTAACTGCTCCCTGGGCCACTTAAGACCTATCTGAAAAGCGTCAATCACCGGCGGACGCTTGAGTCTTTGCTGAGCAATCGGTTTACCCGTAAACGTGCAAATCTCCAAAGCCCGTATCACGCGGCGAGGATTTTTAATATCTATCACGCTCGAAGCCGTCGGATCTATTTTTGACAATAAATCCACCAGCTTATCCAGCGGTAATTTTTCAAAAGACTGTCTCAAACTTTCATTGGGCGGAACCCGGGGGATGGAAAAATTTTCTATCAAAGCCGTGGTGAACAAACCTGTTCCGCCCACGATTACGGGCAGATGATCCCTTCTGACAATGCCTTTAATGGCTTTAATGGCTTTCTCCCGCCAATCAGCGACCGTCAAAACCGTGCTCGGTTCCAAAAAATCCATCAAGTAATGCGGAATTTCCGGATACTCTTTATCCAGATCGGCTGCATCTTTTTCAAGTTTGGATTTTTCATTGTTATAAGGAACCCTGACCATGTAGCAATCATGCCCGGCATATTTACCCCGGCGGCCCGGAGGTTTGCCCGTGCCAATGGAAAAACCTTTGTACATTTGCCGCGCGTCCGCGTTGATTATTTCGCCTTGATATTTTTTCGCGATCCTCAAACTCAACCCCGTTTTTCCGGAAGAAGTCGGCCCCACAATTACAAGAACACGCGGCAAAGGCCTCTTTTCACTGCCTCCTCCGCGCGTTATTTTATTGGCCATAGACTATGGACGGTCAATAGACTTTTCATCCTCCGGATCCATCTCCGATTCAACTTCCGGATCACTCACAGATTTTTGCTCAACTCCCTCGCCTTCGGTCAATTCTTCAGTCAATCCGTTTTGCGCGAACATCATGCACTCCCTTTGAAAATCAGCATCTTGTATGACGGTGCAATCCACTTCCACTCCCAAAATTTCTTTATAAGCTTCCAAACAATCCAGCTTCTTGGCCGCCCCCGCATTCAGACACAGATTAGGATCCTTGGCAGCCATGGCCTTATCCAAATAACAGGCAAAAGGCACTTGAGCCGTAGCGCAATCCATTTTTACCACCTGCTTAAGGCCGACCGGCCGCTCATTCGGCTGACTAAAAACCCAGAAAAACAGACCGGCCAAGGCCAAAATCACAACTCCAATCAAAATGTAAATCTTCTTTTGCATAGTTTGATTATACCACATTTTAGATAATTTGCCCTTCCAAAAGCCAGGTCATCGGCTTATCAACCCTTATTTGTTGCATGGTGCCAACCATGCCCTCCTTAGCCCCCAAGGCTCGTATATTTTTCAACTCTCCGGACGTGCCGTAAGCCCATTCTCCATCTATTTTTTCAATCAAAACATCCAAGACCATATCTTTATAAACCTGATTTTTACGCCAAACCGTCTCCTCCATTAAAGCCTGCAAAACCTCCCAGCGCCGTTTCTTTTCTTGAGAACTGACATCATCCGCAAACAGACGATGGCTCAAAGTGCCGGTCCTGGGACTGTATTGAGCCGTATATGATATATCGTAATCACATTGCTTATATAAATCCACGGTTTCCAAAAAATCCCGCTCTGTTTCCCCCGGAAAACCTACAATTATATCGGTCCCCAGAGCAATACCCGGCCTGACTTGTTTAATCTTGGCGATTTTTTCCAAATACTGTTCTCTGGTGTATTTACGGTTCATGCGCCTGAGAACTTCATTGGAACCCGATTGTACCGGGAGATGCAAATAATTCACTTGCTTGGGTAAAGTCAATGCATGTATCACTTCATCATCCATGAACAAGGGACGGGCAGCTGTCCAATGCACACGCTTCACGCCTTCCAATTGATTAATTTCCCAAAGTAAAGCCGCAAAATGATTTTTATAAGGATTATGCGCACTAAAAGAACCGGAGTCTGAAGCCCGGTACTCATTAACCGCCTGACCGAGCAAAGTTATATCCAAGGCCCCGAGTTCCACGCTTTGTCGAATTTCTATTAAAATATCATCGACCGGACGGTTCCTTTCCAATCCTCTGGCATAAGGCACTACACAGTAACTGCAAAAATGATTACAGCCGGTTTGAATGGTCACATAGGCCTGGTGAGGGCTGCGTCTGGCGGGACTTATCTTTAGATAATCAGCCTCCTGATCTCCGCTAATCATCCAGTCCGGCCTCAATTCAGCCAGCCATCTGGGCAAGTTGATCATATCGGCCGTGGCAAAAAACAGATCGACCATGCTTAATCTGCGCCGCAAATCCCCATTTTTATCACGGCCGGCCATACAGCCCGTTACCGCTATCAAAACCCTTTCCCCTTTTCTTTTGCGTTCCACTAAATTTTCCATCTTGCCGTAAATTCGCTGTTCCGCGTGTTCTCTGACCGAACAAGTATTAAATATCACCAAATCAGCCTCTTCTTCGGTCAGGGACTCTGTCAAACCGCAATTTTTTAGCATAGCCGTCAATCTTTCCGAGTCATTGGTATTCATCTGACAGCCATAAGTTAAAATAAAATAGCTCGGGACTTTAACTCCCGATTCGAGCAGGCCCTGATCAGCTTCCGATCCGGTCGCTTTATCCGCAATTGAAGGGCTTAATTGTGGACTTTTCATGTGCGCGAGAGTAACATATTATTTATACTACGTCCAACATAACAGGCATTCATCAATCCGGTCCAAAACACCAAAAGCATAACTTTTATTGGAGTTTTTCATCTGCTCAATTCAGGCATATGCCAGACCAGCAACAACTGACAAATGAACAACAAAAAGCCATTCAAGAAATCTTGCAGAGGTTTAGATTGGAATCGGACGATATAATCAACCGGCACCGCCAAAGAATCAAAAAAATATTGGAAGATCTGGATGCTCAAAAAGCTCAAGAAATCCAAAAATTATTAACAAAAAATCCCTAAAAAAGGGATTTTTTAAAAACTTATTAAGGCTTTACATTTCGTTCTCTTCAATTTCAAGCAGTCTGTTATATTTTTCCACGCGTTCAGACCTTGAAAGTGAGCCTGTTTTAATGTATTCCGACCCGCTGGCCACGGCCAAATCCGCAATGGTCGTATCGTCGGTTTCGCCCGAACGATGGGAGATACTGGTAGCAAAACCATTCTTATGAGCCATAATGATAGCCGACACAGCTTCAGTCAGAGTGCCTATTTGATTGACTTTAATCAAAATGGCATTACACGTTTTTTCAGCCACAGCTTTATCCAGTCTGGCGATATTGGTGACCAATAAATCATCCCCCACGATATGCGACCGTTTGGACAGGCGAGAAAATGAACCTGACCAGGCCGCCCAATCATCTTCCGCAAAAGGATCTTCAATGGAAACCAGGGGATATTTCTTTTGCCAAGCCAGATAACGATCCAGCAATTTATCCGAGGTAAACTCGCGTCCGCCTTCGGCTCTAAAAACATAGACGGCTTTGGAGCTGTCATAAAATTCCGAAGCGGCCACATCCGTGGCCAAAGCCACATCCTTACCCGGCTTGTAGCCCGCGGCTTTAATAGCTTCCTTTAAAAGATCGAAAGCCGCTTCCACAGTTTTCAATTTAGGAGCAAATCCGCCTTCATCTCCGACCGTGGTCGCAAAATCTTTTTCAGCCAAAATCTTTTTCAACGCCTGAAAAACTTCGGCGCCCATACGTACACGGTCGCTCATCTTACGGGCCAAAGGCACAATCATGCATTCCTGAACATCCAAAGACCAATTGGCATGCGCTCCTCCGTTTAACACGTTCATGGTTGGAACAGGCAAACCGGCCGGCCGCGGAAAGTTATAGATTTTACGTATAATTTGCCATAAAGGTTTTTTTGCCTGTACGGCATGGACTTGAGCACAGGCCAAAGACACGGCCAGAATCGCATTGGCGCCCAACTTCTTTTTACCCGAAGTACCGTCCAATTCAATCATGACATGATCAATATCTTTTTGACGGCGTACATCTATGTTTTTTAAGATGGGTGCAACTTTTTTGTTAATATTGACAACCGCTTTAAGCACACCTTTACCACCGTAACGTTTGCCGCCATCACGCAGTTCAAGCGCTTCATGCGAGCCTGTTGAGGCACCTGACGGCACTTTGGCTTCAGCTGAAGCTCCGGATTTCAAAGTCACCCGGCAAGCCACCGTAGGATTGCCTCTGGAATCCAAAACTTCACGCGCGACAATCGATTGTATCAGGTAATCATTTTTCGTGGTCATATTATTTTTTCTTAGACTTAGCTGTCTTGCTTTTTGACTTGGATTTAATATTCAACTTTTTGACGGCTTTTAACTTTTTAACAGCCTGATTTTTTAATTTGAACACCTTCCGCGATATTTTCATCCTCTTTGGTTTATTTGACGAGGCAGATGAAGATTGCGAAGCCGGACGATACAAAGCCTCTATGCCGGGCAGTTTGCCGTTATTGGCAATAAATTCCAATAGAGCTCCGCCGCCCATGGAAATATGATCAAACCACTGGCTCATGCCGGTTTGCAGGGCCACGGGCACGGTATCACCTCCACCCACCAAGCCGTAAGCCTTGCCTTTGCTCCTGGCGGCCACAGCTCTGCCTATTAGCAGAGAACCGAAAGCAAAAGGTTCGTATTCAGCTACGCCCAAAGGACCGTTCCACAAGATGGTTTGCGCTTTATTAATCAAGGCCGACCATTGGCGCATGGTTTGCGTGCCAATGTCTCCAATCATGTCCTTGGCCTTAATCTGATTAACCGGCACGCATTTGGGTTTGACTTGATCATTAATTTTATCAGCCACTAAAAAATCGACCGGCAACATGATTTTTTTATTTTTCAACAAAAGCTTGGCCTGGCTCAAGCTTTGCTTTTCCATCAAAGATTTGCCTATTTTAAAATTTTGAGCCACTAAAAAGGGATGGGCCATGGCTCCGCCGATCAAAACATGGTCGGCTACTTTTAATAAAGATTTAACCACCGGTATTTTGGTGCTCAACTTGGCTCCGCCAATAATGGCCACCAGCGGTTTTTTGGGGCGTCTTAATAAATAGCCGGCCGCCGCCACTTCAGCCGTTAACTGAGAACCGGCAAAATGAGGCAAATAAGCCGGGATGCCGGCCACCGAGCTATGCGCCCGATGGCAGGCAGCGAAAGCATCGTTCACGTAATAATCGGCCAAATCCGCGTAAGCCTGTGATAATTTTTTATCATTTTTTTCTTCTCCGGCATAAAAACGCACATTCTCCAAAAGGAGAACATCTCCGGGCCGTGAGGCCTGTAAACTGTCTTTGACCATTGATCTGCCCTCTTCCGTAAAAATATCTTCACCGCAAAACATAACCGGACAATCCAGATAAGCTTCAGCCAATGGCAGCAAACGCACGGTTGACAGTTCTTTTTCCCGCTTCACAGGGCGCCCCAGATGAGTCAAAATCACCACCACAGCTCCTTTTTTTTGCAAATCATGAACTGTTTTAACCGAATTTTCTATCTTGGCTAAATCCTCTTCTTTGGGAGTCCCCTTGATCGGAATATTCCAATCCAATCTCAACAAAACCTTTTTACCGCGTAAAGCGACACGCGAGTTTAATACAGGCAACTCTTTCATAGATCTTCATTTTAACTTAAACGCGTTAAAGATGAAAGAAACACTCGGCCAAAAAGCAAAATCACAAATTGGGCCGGATCATCTTTTCCTGAATCAGATCAGTTAAATACCTATCTCCAAGACCACTATTTCAGGCGGACAAAACAAACGAGCTCGGCACAAAACCTCTCCCAGGCCCGTGGTCAAATAAGTCCTAATGCCGTTGACCACTTTAAAACCCGCGTCAACCCGGCGGCCCAGTTTTGAAGGCACAAACAAGGCTCCCAAGCCCGGCCACCTGATCTGTCCGCCATGATTATGTCCGCAAAGCACCAGATCCGCCTGTCCTTCGGCCAAATCCCGCAGAACATCCGGCTCGTGACACAATAAAATCAAAGGCGAGGCACAGGCCGGAGCGGGTACGGCTGCCTGCTGTCCAAAAACACAGTCATCGATGCCGGCTAAACGCAAATCCAGTCCCTGACAGCGCAAAGTTAAATTCGCATTGGTTAAATCATGAAAACCCCAGCCCGTCAGGCTTTTGACGATCTGACCGGGATTATCCAGATAATCATGATTGCCCAAAACAAAATACTTGCCATATTGGCAACCAATTTCATTCAATGCCTCCAGTTTATTAAGATGTGATGCTTGAGATACGACCAAATCGCCTCCCACCAGCAATAAATCCGCGCCCATGTCTTTTATCCGGCTGAAAACACGGTCATACCATTTTTTTGGTTTATTGGAACCCGCATGCAAATCGGCAATAAAAACCACTTTTATCATGACCTTGGACTGTGAAGACAGATTGATTTTAAAATTACTAACCTTAACCCGCCTCGGTTCCACCCATACGCCATAGGCCAGCAAAACAATCCCCAGCAACATGAGCGCACTCAAAATCAACCACCAACCGCCCAAAAACCAACCCGCCCAAACCAGCAGTAAACCAAAAACACCCAGAGCCAGCATGGCTAGATCAAAAACAATAAACGATTGATTGTCTTTATTGCAATTCAAAGTCACAAACATCAACCTCAAAAAACCGACCAGCTATAAACTTTTGGCGGCCTGCAGAGCCATTTCCGCCAAGCGGTTGGAATAACCCCACTCATTATCATACCAAGCCAGCACCTTGACCATATCGCCGTCCAAAACTTGAGTAAACTGCAGATCCACAATCGAAGAGGCTTGATTACCGATAAAATCTGAAGACACCAATGGCTCGTTGGTCACTTCCATAATGCCTTTATACACAGGATTCTTGGCGGCCTTTTTTAATACTTCATTAACCTGTTCAACCGTGGTTTTCTTTTTTATCAAAAAAGTAAAATCGGATAGGGATACGCAAGAGGTTGGCACACGGATTGAAATACCGTCAAACTTACCCTTTAACGCCGGAATAACCTCGGTGGTGGCAATGGCCGCACCCGTGGTGGTTGGAATAATATTTTCGGCCGCTGAACGCGCGCGCCTCAAGTCCTTATGCGGGCCATCCTGTAAAACCTGATCCGCCGTATAAGAATGAATGGTGGTCATCATGGCCTTCTTGATGCCAAAAGCGCTGTGAATGACGGCGGCCACGGGCGCTATGCAGTTGGTGGTGCAAGACGCGTTATTAATGACTCTGGCTTTTCGATTAATCTTCTTTTCGTTTAAACCAATGACATGAGTCGGCACATAGCCCCCTTTGGCCGGGGCTGACAAGACCACTCTTTTGGCCCCCGCCGTGATATGCTGGCCCGCACCCTTTTCGTCCGTAAAACGACCCGTACACTCCAAAACAACGTCTATCTTCATCTCTCCCCAAGGCAATTTGGTTGGATCTTTTTCAGCCAAAACCGGTATCTTAACCCCTTCCACAATCAAATGCTTGGCGTCGTAAGATACTTTTTTATCCCATGTGCGATAAGTGGAATCGTGTTTTAGCAAATGGGCCAAGGTCATGGCATCGGTCAGGTCATTAACCGCCACCACCTTAAAACCGGCTTTTCCAAAACCTGCCTTAAAAACACCGCGGCCGATACGGCCAAAACCATTGATTGCAATATTGGGCATATATTTATTTAACTTTTAAATTTCTCTCTCCGCGCAAAACAGGCACGGTATTCTCAATGTCAGTTCTCGCGTACTCCGTAACAAACAAATTCTTCTCATCTCCCCAGCGCAGTAAAGCCAGTCCATTGGGGCCCATAAAAGTTACGCCTGTTTCGGCTTTGGCTCCGCCCACATCCCGTCCGGTCCAAATATCCAAAATGGTTACGTCACGGATATCGCCATTGCCGTCAGGACTGGCATAAGCCGCGTACTTGAAATCCGGCGAATACACTGCGTCAGCCGGAACCGAAGAAGCCAAAACCACATCCCCGACCTGTTGGTCGAATAACCAGATCCTGCGATCATTAACATTTCTTTTTGAACCGAAAGACCAAGCTCCAAAAATCATCCAGCGTTTATCAGAACTTTGCGTTATGGGCTGAAGCAATTCACTGGTCAAAGGAGCTCCGGTCAACCGCCTTAAACTGGGAACCACCACTTCTTTGGAGCCGTTTTTGGCCAGACGATAAATCGAGGCATCATCGCAAGCCCCGGTAAAAGTGGGCCTGCAGGGTTGATATTCATAATACAAACCGGCCACTTGAGTCTCTTTAAAAAACCTATCAGCCTGATCTTTGGGGGCTGATACCAGATACTGCGAACGATCGCTTAAAGCATCAAAAGCCCTGACCATCAGCAATTGCCTTTGATACAAAGAAATCACAAAACCCGTCAGAATAACCTGAATTACCAAAATGAATGAGAACAGCACCATGATCCAAAAATTTCCAGGAGTGCAAATATCTCCCAAAAATATTTTTCGGCGGTCAGGAATTAAAGAATTTTTCTTGCGTTTTAAAGTGGGCATATTTAAGACGAATAATCGTCCGAAACAATTATATCACAAAAAACAGCCCTTAACATAACCCGGGCTGTTTTATGAAATTTTAACTTTTTATATATATTGAGATAGACGCTCTTTTAAAACCTCTTTAGCCACTCCGCCCACCATTTGATCGACTACTGCCCCGTTTTTGAAAATTAAAAACGTGGGAATGGACATAATATTGTATTGACCGGCTATGCCGCCGGCTTCATCTACATTGAGTTTGGCGATTTTAACCCCCTGCATCTCATTCGCCAACTCTTCCACGATAGGCGACATTTGCCGGCAAGGACCGCACCAAGTAGCCCAAAAATCAACCAAAACCGGTTTATCCGATTGCAAAACCTCTTGTTCAAAATTTTGTTCGTTTAATATCACTTCCATATTATTTAGCTAAAAATTTTATATAAATAAATTGGTAATCATTGATTGACCATCCGCCGATTTTTTTACCTTTGTATCTCCACCCGGCGAACTTTGGTTTCTTCGGTGAAAATCTCAATCATGTCTCCGGCCTGAACCTTTTCCTTGCCCCTATAAGACACTCCGCACTCTTGCCCCACAATAACTTCCTTAACCTGTTCCTTGCCAACCTGTACTGATTCAATCAAACCCTCGCCAACCGGTTGATCCTCACCCTCTTCTTTCCTCCAAATAATCACCTTGGCTCCCGGGTGGATCTTCCCCTGCCTGACCTTGCAACCGATAACCATGCGGTCTTTCTCGGTCCTAAAAATAGCCACGGCCTCGGCCTTGCCGACCTGTGTCCGGATAACCTCGGGCGGCAGCATCTGATTTAAACGAACCACCACATCATCAATCAATTCATAAATAATCTTAACCTGCTTTAATTCAACCCCTTTTTCACGGGCCAAAACCGCGGCATCCGGCATAGCCACAGTATTAAAACCATACACCACGGACGGCGGAGCCGCGGCTGCGCTCTCAATGTCACCCTCCGTAATATTGCCCAAGCCTTTTTTCAGAACTTCCACGCCTACGTATTCATGATTGATTTTTTCCAGCATGCCCAAAATAGCCTCCAGTGAACCAAGTACATCGGCCTTAAGCACAATGTTGAGCAAAACCTTCTTTTGATCACTCTGCTCGCCTTCCATCTTCTGGACCTTGACCGCCGTAAACTGGTTACCGGCCTGAAAGTTAGCCTTAACTTTTCTTTTTTCCAAAGACTTCAAATTCTCGGGAACTTCCACGATATCCCCGACCGAAGGCGCCACTTTAAAGCCCAAAATTTTGACCGGTACGCCCGGAGTAGCTTCATCCAAAATCTCCCCCTTCCAATCACGCATGGCTCTTACCCGTCCGTACAAACTGCCGCCCAAACCCAAATAGTCATTACGCTTTAAGGTCCCGGACTGCACCAAAACCGTAGCCACCGGACCTTCGGCCTTATCCACATGAGATTCAATAATCGTGCCCGCGGCCAAACGATTAGGATTGGCTTTTATCTGATCGGCATTCATGTCGGCCAATAATAAAATCATTTCCAGTAAATCATCTATGCCCAAACCCTGTTTAGCCGAAATCTTAACAACCGGCACGCTGCCCCCCCAAGCTTCAGTCGTCACTCCGGCTTCAGCCAATTGAGCCAAAACTCTGTCCGGATCAGCTTCGGGTTTATCTATCTTATTAATAGCCACAATAAACGGCAGTTTGGCCGCGTGGATGATATCAATCACTTCTTTGGTCTGCGGTTGCACGCCATCATCAGCCGCCACCACTAAAATAGCGATATCCGCCACCTTGGCTCCACGCGAACGCATAACCGTAAAAGCTTCGTGTCCCGGAGTATCGATAAACGTCATCAGACGCTCTTTGCGCTCCACCTGATAAGCACCTATATGCTGTGTAATACCGCCGGCCTCTCCCTCCACTACATTGGTACGCCTGATAGCATCCAAGGTTTTGGTTTTGCCGTGATCCACATGGCCCATAACAACCACAACGGGCGGACGAGCAATGGCCTGCCCCTCGGTATCTTTATCCAGTATTTGTTTTAAACGATCCTGAGCTTGTACCGACTCCTGACTATCATTCGCATCATCCTCTTGTTTAGAGGCTTCAAAGCCAAGTTCTTCAGCAATAATGGCCGCGGTTTCAAAATCCAATCTTTCGTTCTGTGAGGCCAAAATACCGGCCCTCATCAGCTCTTGAATCACACGTGTCACCGGCAAATTCAACTTACCGGCCAATTCACGGACAATGATTATTTCGGGCAAAGCCACTTTTTTCTTACCTCCAGCCGCAGCCTCTTCCCGATCCTTGGTCTGTTGAGATGAAACCAATAATTGACCTCGCAACCTTTCGCGCCTTGATGTGTCTATCCATTTACGAAAAATTTTCTCAGCCATTATGTTATCTATTTTGATGGCGCGAGCTCCAATATCAAAACCCAACTCCGGCAGTTTATCCAACAGCTCTTGCGGAGTTACCTTTAAACGACGGGCTAAATCACTTACATTCATGCCCCGCACTATAGGCTTTTTTGGCCTGATAGTCAAGAAATACCGATATTTAAAGCAAAAAAACAACCGTCATCCGAGGATAAACGGTTGTTCTTGCCAATAACTCCATTTAGCAGCTGGACGCGCTCTTGCCTAATTCCCAACGCGCGAACCTGGCAATCACGATTTTTTCACCGATAGTGGCTATCTTTTCGGTCAGCAACTGCTCCACGGTTTTATCTTCATCCTTGAAAAAAGCCTGTTTAGTCAAGCAAACATCCTGCATCCATTTATCCAATTTGCCCTGGACAATCTTAGCCTTGATATCATCCGGCTTTTTATCTTCGGCGATCTCTTGCACGAATACCTGCTTTTGTTTTTCCACGTCAATCTCGGGAATACTGTCAGGTGATACGTATTCCGGCGCCATGGCCGCCACCTGCATAGCCAAATCATTGGCAAAGGCCACAAAATCTTCGTTGCGCGCCACAAAATCAGATTCACACTGCAACTCCAGCATGGAAGCCAGTTTTTTATTATGATGCAGATAAGTCACAATAATGCCCTCGGCCGTTGTTCTTTCCGCGGTTTTTTGCGCGGCTTTCATGGCACCCATTTTTTTCAATATTTCAACCGCCTTAACCATATCATCTCCGGCCTCGGTCAAAGCTTTTTTGCAGGCCATCATGCCCGCGCCCGTCTTGTCGCGCAATTCCGCGACCATTTTTGCGTCTGCCATAATATCTAAATAAATAACAAAGATTCAAATAAGAAATAACAAATCCGGATATCACCGCTTAATTATGGCCTTGGATTCACACAGCGACACCAAACATTATTATTTGTTATTTGTTAATTATTAATTTTTATCTTGAACTTTACGTTCCCGCGGACCCGCCTGCACCAGTGAACCGGCCAATCTTTGGCGATTAGCCTCCCATTCATCACGGCCTTGTTTGCAAGCCCGGGCAATGGCTCCCACCATCAGTTCTATGGATTTAACCGCGTCATCATTGGCCGGAATAGGATAATCAACCTCTTTGGGGTTAACATTGGAGTCACAAATAGCCACTACTTTAACTCCTCTTCTGACCGCTTCGGCCAAGGCTGTTTTGTCTTTATGAATATCTTGAATAAAGATGGCGTCAGGAATGCGGTTCATGTCCTGCAAACCGCCGATTTTTTCTTCCAGCATCTGAATCTGTTCACTGAATTTCAACTGTTCCAATTTGGTATATTTGCCCAATTCGCCTTTTTCGTGTTTGCGTTTCAAGTCTTTAAAGCGTTTAAGCAATTGAGTAATAACCGAGAAATTGGTTAAGGTTCCGCCCAGCCAACGTTTGTTAACGAAAGGCATGCCCGCTTCTTTGGCCATGGCTTCCAGTACGGGCGCGGCTTGTTTTTTGGTGCCGACAAATAATATAACGCCTCCACGAGACGTGACTTGCTTGCAAAAACCCATAGCCTCTTCCAGTTTCTTTTGAGTTTCTTCCAAGTTTATAATATGAATACCCTGGCGTGAACCGAACAGGTAATTCTTCATTTTGGGATGCCATTTGGATGTGCGGTGGCCAAAATGCACACCGGCCTCCAGCATCTCGACTAGAGTGGGAATCTTGAACATAGTTTTAATCCCGTTGACCGTTAAGCCCCGGGAGCCTTAATAACCTCTTCCCGGCTTGTCTTAGGAATCCGGACAATGCGCCCGGACAGGCGCCTAAGATGAGGGGCCGAAAATGAGTGATTGTGCCTCACATGAGGACTTTTAATGATAAAATGCCTTTTTTAAGGGCGTCACGAGTATAGCAGTATCCATGATTTTGCGTCAACCTTGCCAAATAAAAAGCCCTCATACCGAATGGCACAAGGGCACAAGCAGGGCTCAAGGGAAAACACAGACCAAGTTCTGCATTCCCCAGGGGCCAATAGCCAAGTCGGTTGGTCCGGAAAGCACTCCGTAGTCCCAACGACACAGCGTTTCCTTGCCGTTACAGACCAAGTAGTCACCTTCGGACGGACAACCGGTTGCGTTGCAGAACATGCTCGTATCGTTCATTTGCACCCCATCCAAGACCTGGCCGGGCACAAACTGAACCCGCAGTCCCACCCCGGTGACAGGCTGGGCCGGCTGACCGTTCTTGTCGCGAGGCACGCAGACCAACTCTTCCTGGTTGGCTCCGGCCCAGCACCAGGTCTGAAAGCTGGAATCCAGAGCCACGTCGTCATGGGTCAGCTTGCCGGCGACGGCCAACACCTTGGGAGCGTCGACCGCGTGACGCACGATGACTTTGATCTTGCCGGGCACGCCGTGAAGCTCGCAATCAATCGGCTGAGGACCATCCGGACCCGCTTCGGGTTGAGCCTCCGGGGCCACGTCGAGCGGAACATCAGGTGCCACGTCCTGCTCCGCGTCTTCACCGGCTTCAGGCAGGACATCCGGAACCGCATCCGGCTCCACGTCTTCACCGGCTTCGAGCGAGACATCACCCTCCACGTCCGGCTGTGTATCCGGCACATCGGTTTCGAGTCGCGTGTCCGGCACCACATCCGAACCGGCTTCGGCTTCGATGCTCGTGTCCGGAACGGCCGTCTCCTGACCAGTATCCTGACCGGCATCTTGGTCTCCGGGAGGAAATTCACTGAATTCCTCCCCTCCGCAGCCGGCTATGAGCCAAGCTGCCGCCAACACTGCACTGAAAAGAACCTTTTTCATCGCTTCTCTCCTTAGCGATTTGGGTTTTTGTTTACACTCGCTATACCTTAAAACGGCCGTTTTGTCAAGCTGTGACCACGGCCGTCGACTCATCTTCTTTGGCTTATTTTAGATGAAATAATCAATTTTATTCATCTTCTTCGTTCCCCATTTTGCCGCTTTTTACAGCTTCAATCACCTGATCCAAATCTCCGTCCAGGATCAGATCTATATTATGCCATGATTTTTTGATGCGATGGTCAGTAATGCGATCTTGAGGGTAATTATAAGTCCTGATTTTTTCAGACCGGTCGCCCGAACCTATTTGAGCGCGTCTCTCGCTGTCTAAATCCTGCCGGCGCTTCATTTCTTCCTGTTCCCAAATGCGGGCCCGTAAAATTTGCATGGCACGCTCCCGGTTTTGCAGTTGCGACCGCTCGTCTTGGCAATTAACCACGATACCCGTGGGAATATGTGTAATGCGCACGGCCGAATAGGTGGTGTTCACGGATTGGCCGCCTTTACCGCCCGCGCAAAAAGTATCAATCCTCAAATCCTTGGCATCAATCTTGAGCTCGGTTTCTTCCAGCTCCGGCAAAACCGCCACCGTGGCCGTGGAAGTATGGATTCGTCCTTGTTTTTCTGTCACAGGCACGCGCTGTACACGATGCACGCCCATTTCTGTTTTCAACAAACCATAAGCGCCAGTCGCCTGTATCGTAAAAATAACTTCTTTGTAACCACCCTGTTCAGCTTGAGACTCGGACGCCAAAACCATTTTCCAGCCATGCCTTTCCGCGTACCTGACGTACATCCTGAACAAATCAGCCGCAAAAATAGCCGCTTCCTCACCGCCTACTCCGGCTCTGATTTCAATAATCGCATTACTGTGATCATGCGGGCCCGGAGGTATTAAAGCCGCCTCAAAAGCTTGACGTTTTTCTTCAAAACTCTCACGCAATAAGGGCAGTTCGGCTTCGGCCATGGCTTTCATTTCGAGATCCTCTTCTCCGGCCGCTGATTCGGTTTCCTCCAAAGCCTTTTTAGCCATCACAAAATCCTGCCCCAGCTCATATAGAATCTTGGCTCGTGAATATTCGCGCGATACGGCTTTGATTTTTTCCTGATCGGCCAAAACAACCGGATCACCCATTTGAGCTTCCAGCTTTTCAAATTCAGCCCGCGCAGTTTGATATCTCTCCAATAAATCGGACATATAAAAACACGTCCCCGGCATGGTGTGCTGGGGACTCAACTGTATCTACTCTTCGATCAGCATTTCTGGCTGCTTGGCCGCTCTCTTCTCGGCCTTGGCCTTGGCACGCTTTTCGGTCTTGGCCTTTTTACCCAAAACAGACTTTTTCGAATCTTTGATTTCGGTCTTCTTCTTGAATTTTTCAACACGACCTTCCGTGTCAATCAAAACTTTTTTACCTGTATAAAAAGGATGGCAATTGGCGCACAATTCAACGCGAATTTCCTTAACCGTTGATCCCACGGTCATCTCGTTGCCGCAAGCGCAAATAATCTTGGCATCCGGGTAATAGGTTGGGTGAACATTGGCTTTCATATTGGTTGCCACAGAATATCAAAGGTTTTGACACTTGGCAAGACTTAAAGGTTTGGGTTATTCTTGGGCCATGTTAACCCGAGATTTTTGGTACGACCTGCCCGAGGACAGAATCGCTCAAACCCCGGTCCGGCCTCGCGACCATTCCAAGTTAATGGTTCTTAATTGTGCTCAAAAAAGCCTTGAACACAGGCATTTTTACGACCTGCCTGATTACCTAAAACCGGGCGACTTACTGATTGTTAACGACACCAAGGTCTTTAAAGCCAGATTGCCCGCCATTCGCCCCTGGCGGCCGGAAGAAGCACAACGCGTCAAATCCGATGCTCCGGGAGTTGCCATCGAAATTTTTCTGCTTAGACCGGAAGGTGATAATTGGCTGGCCCTGGCCAAGCCGGCTAAAAAACTTAAAATCAATGATTCGATAATCATAAGCCCTGATTTCCAAGGGCGGGTCGCGGATAAACAGGCTGACGGCACGCTTTTAATTCATTTTGATCTGCCAACCGAAAAAGTATTTGAACTGACCGACAAGTACGGGCAGATCCCCACTCCTCCCTATGTGGAACAAGCGCCGGCCGATGCTCAAGATTATCAAACCGTGTATGCCGAAAAAACCGGCTCCGCGGCCGCGCCCACGGCCGGTTTTCACTTTACCGATGAGCTGATAACCAAACTTAAAAATCAAGGCCTGAAATTCGCCCGGGTGACCTTGCATGTGGGCCTGGGTACTTTTAAGCCCGTGCAAGCTGAAAAAATCGAAGACCACACCATGCACGCCGAATGGATCGAAGTATCACCTGAAACCTGTCAACTGATTAAACAAGTCAAAAAAGACGGCGGACGGGTAATCGCCGTGGGCACGACTTCGGTTCGTGCTCTGGAAGGCGCGGCCAGAGCTAATGACAATCAATTAAAACCCTTTCAAGGTTTTACCAATATTTTTATCAAACCGGGCGACGTGTTTTACGTGATAGATACCATGGTGACTAATTTTCATCTACCCCAGTCGACCCTGATCATGTTGGTCAGCGCTTTGGCGCAAAGCAAAATGACGGAGCCGGATCAAGGACGCCAATTTGTACTCAAAGCCTACCAAGAAGCCATCAATAATGATTACAGATTCTACTCTTTTGGCGACGCCATGCTGATAACTGAATAAATATCAATTATCAAATATCAAATAAAAAATTACGTATCGTTGTACGATTTTTTATTTAAATAATAAAGCGTGAGGCGATCTTTTTACAAACTGTCCGGCAACCACCTTACTGTAAATGTCTGACTATCCAGCAAGATAGCCACCACGTCCGCATGAAAATCATTAATTTTGCCTCTATTTTTTGCCACATACCATTCAATCGCCTGCCTGAAATGAGCACGTTTAACGGCTGTTAAGGCCTCTTCCGGCAGGCCAAACTTATCTGAGCTGCGGGTTTTGACCTCCACAAACCTCCACTCCGAGGCTTTACGAATAATTAAATCTATCTCCCCGGCCTTGCAACGCCAATTACGCTCCTCCACTACATAACCTTTTTGCTCAAAAAACAAAGCGGCCATGTTTTCGCCGCTTTGGCCTAAAATTTTATTCTTGCACGACATGGCCGCTTATTTCTTTTTGGGCAACCACTTTTCCAACTTTTCTCTTTCTTGTCTCAAAGCCTCAACCCTGGGTATTTCTATTTTAATAAACTGATAAATACTCCAGGTCCATAAAACCAAAACGCCCAGCCACACCATCAACCAAATCCTCATACTCAAGATAGGCAGGCGTTCATAGGTAAAAAAGTAAAACATCAATCCGGCCAAACCCATGGTGAGCAACAGGCTTCCCGCCTTTTGCACGGCTCTCTTTCTGTATTTTTCCAAACTTGATTTGGCTCCGTAAATTTTAACCGCCAAACCGATCACGGCCATCAGAGAAAATACTATCAATAAAACGGTCCCTATCCAGCCCAAAAACATGGGAGGCTGCAGCTGGAACCAAAAACTCAAGCTTAATAGATTCATCATATTTTTTTATTAGCCATAGATTGCCTAAAAACCCCCGGCTTGGCAAGAGCTAAAAATCACTAGACCGGAGATTCGGTTCTTTCGTACAGCAGACCATAATGAGAATGACCCACATCCACTTCGTCCAATAACTCAAAATACGGGCTCTGACAGATAACCTTGCTCTGCTCGACGCTCAACCGACGCTCAACCGGCGGACCGATAGGCGTGGCCGATGCTTTCCATTCCACAATTACCACGCGCCCGCCCGGCTTGGTCAGCCTGGCCATCTCCCTGATCAAAGACGGACGATTTTGCGATAGAAATAAATTATTGATCAAAAGACACAAATCCAAAGAACTCTCCGGAATGCGCGTCGCTCCGTAAACATCCATGTCAGACCAGACGGTTTTGATATTAAAAAACTGCTCTTGCTTGGCCGTGTGAGCCACATGTTCTAAAAAATCGCGTCTGATATCCACGGCGTATACTTCACCGTCCGGGCCAACCATCTGAGCGGCCGGCAAAACAAAATGACCGGTCGAACCGCAACCCAAATCAGCCACGTGCCAAGTTTGGCGTATGCCAACACGCTCCAAAAGTTTAAAGGGATTAATCAATTCAGTACCGCTTTTTAAAACAAAGCCCCGCATAGTTATTGCTCCAAATAATACTCGTAATCATTTTTAGGGTTCAAATTCAACCATTCGCCGATGGTGGCCCGTAAAAAAGGCGTCCATAAATTGGTCGCCCACATAAACCCGATCAAGCTGATAGACACACCAACCACTCTGTAGATCAAACGAGAACCTCCGGCTCCCAGATTGCGATCCGCCCAATCAATGGACCCGAACCACTCATAAAGCTTGTTTGTCTTTATCACAATTACGGCTCCAATCACGGCCAAGGCCAAGCCGATAAGTATTCTTGTTAACATAATAACAATATTATAACACGCTTAACTCCTTTCCCAAACCAAGCCATCCGTAGCTACTTTGAGTTCTCCTGCAAAACCGGATTTACGTGCTTCAGATTCCATGGCCGCCGGTGCATCAAAGCCAACATAGTGAGTTAACCACAATTCCTTAACCTGCCCGCGATAAGCCAGCAAACCGCACTGGCCTGGGCCCATGTGACCATAGCCGCCGGTCTCTTCACGGCCTATTCTGGTACCGCAATCAGCAATCAACAAATCGGCTTTTTCCACGTTCTCAAACAAAGAGTCAACAATGCCCGTGTCACCCGTATACACGATCACGCCTTCTTTGGTTTGAATTCTGAAACCCAAGGCCGGATGCTGGCCAAAACCATGATACACACCGAACGCCTTAATTGTTAAACCCGAAAACACCTCTTTCTCCCAAGATCCGCGAATAGGCTGAATATTAAAATTAAACTTGTCGGGAAAATGATTCATTTTTTCTCCGGCTTCCGGATGATGCCAAGCCCAAGATTGTTCAAAGCCCTGCACCGAAGCTTCGTGCAAATAGACATTCATCATTTCCACACCGGCCTTGGGTTCGCCCCATAAAGCCCGGCATAATTTGGCTTGCAATAATTGAGCAATGGCCGCGTGATCAGGATGAACATGACTTAAAAAAACCTCTTGCAGTAAACCATAATCATACCCCGCATCCTCGATGCGATACCTGATGCCTTCGCTGGCATCCATCAAAAGCAATTGTTGATTGTAATCTATTAAAAAACCGGGAGGAAAACGACGCGGACCCGGAGCACAGCCATTGGCGCACACTCCTGAACCCAAAGCTATAATTTTGATGCTCATATCAAACTGGATTATAACATATTTACCCACAACTGTTGCCCACTTTACAAATAAATCGAGCCATGTAAAAATAAAATTTATCGGGTATGATCTTCGTGAAAAGCAATATTATTTTTGTAATGAACCTCTTTATTAAACGAGGCCGTCTTTAGTTTTTCAAAATACACAGGAAAATTAAGGATGGCCCCGCAAACGCGAGGTCATTTTTTTTCGCCCTTTCAACTGCGAGGAGGACAACCGATGTACGCGGACAGCATGGAGGCGGCCGTGCAAGAGATTATGCGAAGACGCGCCCAACCGGGCTTACTGGAGCGCATGGACGGCTTTTTGCACGATTTCCCCTTTCCCTTTGACCGGCCCTTTCTGACCATTGCCCGGCACGTAGCGTCAGCCAGAATGGAAGACATGACCTTCCTGGACATGTCTCGCCGGGCGGATCTCCCGCCGGTCTGGTTCACCTACAACCAGGACAAGTTCTGTTTTTCCAACCGCGAGAAACGTCAGCTGGTGGAATCGCGCGTGGCCGAAAGACAAGGACGCAAGGGCGGCTACACCGGGCCGGGCTTTTGTCTCATGGACAGTCCCAAGCGGCACGACGGCCAACCCCTGAACCGTCTCAGCACCCGCCACGGCGTGGCCCTGGCCCAGTTCCACCGGCAGCTGCGCTCGGCCGCCGGCCTGGATCAATACACGCTGCTGGACATCTCGGACTGGCTCCATGCCCGGGGCGGGCGGGCCGAAGTGTACTACAAGCCGCTCCTGGCCCTGTTCTTGGCTCACGCTGTCATGGTCGAAGACTTCGAAACGGCCGGCACCTTCAAGTGCCATATCGTGGAACGCGCCATCACCGAGCTCAAACGCGATTACGGCCTGGAGCCGCTGATCGTCCGCCTGCCGACCACGCCCTTTGACGGCTGGTACCACGCCTCCTGCCAACCCGTGCTCCGCCAAGCGGGGTTCATCGTCTAGCGGTTCGTATTTACGTCCGCTCTTTTTTTTGTTAAATTTATAACTTATGAAACAGACAACCGCCGGTAAAATACTCAAGCAATTAGTGGATTTGGCGCCGCGCACCGGTAAACGCGAGGCATTGTGCGTAGCTTTTTTGTGTCATGAACTGGATGAACTGCGGATTCATTATCGCGTTGAAAAATTTAAAAATAAAATACCGCGCTTTACTTTGGCCCGCCTGACAGCCGACCAACACGCCATACCCTGCAAAGGCGCCTGTTTTAAAAGCGGAACAATAACGGACAAAGCCAGTATTATCAGTTCTTGGGTGGAATGCGATAAACCCAATATTAATTTTAATCCTTGGAGCGACCAGATATCCCAGGCCAACCTCTACCGGCAACCGGCCATAGCCATCAGCCGAGCAGACTTACCATTTTTGCTCAAAGCTGAAAAAATCAAAGCCCAAGTCAAAGTCACGCCCGAAAACTTTACCACGGCCAATATTTTAATTGGCAATCATAACAATCCAAAAAATATCATCTTTGCTCATTTCGATTCCATCGAAACAGGCGCCACGGACAACGGCTCGGGTGTGGCTGTGACCATGGCCGCTTTCCTGCAACAACCAGAAATCTTAAAAAGCAACCTCTTCGTTTTATCCGGCAGTGAAGAACTGTCCTACGACCAAGAACCAGCCTATTGGGGCAAGGGTTATCGTGAATTTGAAAAAAAACACGCCAAACTCCTTAAATCCGCGCAAAAAATATGGGTGGCGGATTCTTTGGGTAACGGTCCGACCAAAATAACCGATCAAGGCGACTTGGTACATCTGGCTTTTCCTTTAAAAAATCCCAAAACCATCAAATCCAAGGTTCGCATCATGCACGGAGACATGGATCGATTAATGACGGTTTATCATTCACCAAAAGATGACCTGGAGCAAATCCAAGACCAATTCCTGAACCAAGCCGTCAGCCTGCTATTAAAAAATATTTTTTGACTCACATCAAAAAAATGCCTTTCGGCATTTTTTTGATGGTGGACGCCAAGGGATTCGAACCCCTGACCCTCTCGGTGTAAACGAGATGCTCTAACCAACTGAGCTAGGCGTCCATAAAAAACAATTCACTTAACCGGCGACCCAAATATTAACTTAATTAGCGAATCTTGCCAAGTAACCAAAGGATTGCTATTCTAACCGCACAAAAATACGCTCGGATGGCGGAATCGGTATACGCGCTAGCTTGAGGTGCTAGTGGGAGCAATCCCTTGGAGGTTCAAGTCCTCTTCCGAGCACCACTCCCCGTCGCTCCACTTGGCGCTTTGCGCGTCGTGAAGCTATGGGGAGTGTCACTCATGGTATATAAATCCCCTTCACCTAAAAATTGCGGGGGATTTTTTATTCTTCAAAGATTCGTCTAATTTGCACCTGCGTTAGGAGTTTTATAGCCGGCCAATTTTCTGCCCATAATGACTTTTAATCTATTGGGAATAACCGAGACGTTAAAATTAAAACCGCTGATAGCGAATCTGTCGGCCAAACCCTCCATGGGCTGTTCAGACAGAATGGATCCGGCTTTAAACATGATGCGGGTTTCATGTTTTTCAGCCGGTCTTAATTTATGAAAAAAACCGCTCTTAAAACCCGCGCGGGGAGTTATTACGGCCTCCAATAAACCATCTTGAGCATCAGACAGCTTGGCGGAATCAAAAGACGCTTGCCCCAAGTTTCTGATTTCCAAAACTCCTCCCTGTATCAGAGTAACCTTGTATCCGCCTTCCAAAGCCAAGGTGGCCGTAGTGTTCTCAAAAATTATCTCCGATAAAAAATAGCGGTCATCCAATTTGCCCACATCCAAAGATTCGATCAAACGAGCGCTTAAAATATCACAAGCGCCCAGACCGGTTGGGATATTTAACAAACCAGCCATGCCCCAGGGTTCCGCCAAAGGAATATAGCCCATGGTAACCGGCAAATCCGGCAAAAACCAAAGAACTTTATCTATAGTATAATCATTACCAACCAAAACAATGTTCTTGACCCCTTGAGCTACAAAATCTTCGACCAACTCTTTGGAGTTGCGGAACAAAGTCAACCTGCCGATGCGCCCGCTCAAACCCAAAGCCGCCAGTTTGGTTTCCAGTGAATCCAAAATCTCTTGGTATCTGCGATCCACCAAAAAATCATCATAGATGTAGGCGTAGGCCGGATTCATAATGGCCTGATTACAAAACCAACCGCCTTAGGCGGATGGCTTTTGTTCGATATTCGGCTTGGAAACCGGAGCCGAAGGATTATCCTCCGCCTTGGATCCATCCCCGCTTTTCATATTGCCCTGCAAAACAGCTCCCGCCTCCACCACAACCGTCTGACAGACAATGTCTCCCTTTATCTTAGCCGTACCTTTGATTTCGAGACGATTTGTGATATTCAGATTGCCTTCAACCCGGCCGGCAATCACGGCTTCCGAAGCCTGTACTCCGGCTTTAAGCAAAGCGTCATTACCCACGGTCAAAAGACTGTCCGTACTGATACTGCCCACAACCTCTCCTTCGATTAAAACATCGCCTTGGCTTTTAAAATCCCCCTCCAAACGCACACCCTTGGCAATCACGGTTGAAGGTGTATTTTTATTTTTGGTATTAAAAATGGGCACAGACGGCTGAGGACTGCCGTTTTCCGGACGATCCGCCGGGACGGATGGCATGGATCCAAAAAGTGACATAACAGCCAAACATTACTTGCCTAGCGTCCGCAAGTCAACTGACTCGGCGGGCAAACAAACACTAAACCTGCTCCCTTGGCCGTAACCGGCGCTTTTAGCCTTAATCGTGCCGCCGGCCGCGTGCAAAAGACGCTTGACTATATACAGGCCCAAGCCTGTCCCGGCTCTTTGCCTGGCGCTGGCCAAAGATTTGGCCGCATATCTGTCGAAAGCCGTAGACAGCTCCTGATTGCTCATGCCGGTTCCGGAATCAATCACATCAATACACAGAATACCCGACTTCCAAGAGCCTTTGATTATCACTCCGCCCTTATCCGTATACTTAATGGCATTATCCACCAAATTAAAAATGGTATTGGATAAAATATCTCTGTCAAAACGCAAATTAGCGGGTATTTTTTCGGTCTCAACTTTAATAAACAAGCCCTTGAGTTTGGCCAAAGGCATCAGTTCACCGGCTATAGCCTGAATTTGCTGGTCCGCGTTGGCCACCACGGGTTTAACTGTAAACACGCCCTGATGCAAACGCACGCCCTGAAGGTAAGTCTCAGCCAAAGTCAGCAATCTTTCAGACGCGTTTTTAATCAAAACCGAGGCTTCCTGCGCCTTATCCGGCAACTCCCCATAGGTGCCGTCGCTTAACATGGAAGCGGCCGCTCTGATGCCTCCGATGGGACTCCTAAGCTGATGCGCCACCATGGCCGTAAAATCATTTCTTGCCTCATCCAGCTGACGCAGCTGCTCGTTCAACAAAGCCATTCTTTCCACCCGCGCATGCTCTTTGGCCATGGATCTCAAGGCAAACCGGCCAAAAGCTCCAATCAAAATAACGGCAAACAACGACAACCAAAATTCACCTTGATCGGCGGCATGAAACAACAGGATGGCGCTGGCCCAGATCAAAAAAAGGAAAAAGGCTTCTATGGGCGCCAATCTAACCCCTAAGAAACCGGTACTCACGCAAGCAATCAAGCCGACCGTGAAAAATAAAAACGAGGCGGCCGCGATCCATACCTGCATGGTAACCGGGCCAAAAGCAATCAAGAGAGCACCCGTGCTTAAAAACAACAAAAACAAAATTAATCCGAAAAAAGCATTGTTGTCCTGTTTAGTCTCCGCGTAAAGCCGTGGATAATGATCTATGATAATGCTCATTATTGTTCCCGCGTACCAGACAAGCAAAACCATGTTGATCACCCATAATACCCAATGCCCCAAAAAGACTTGCCAGCCAAATTTATTTAACAGCATGCCAAACACCATTAAACTGGCTACAATTGATGAAATGGCATAACCCAAATATATTCTGCGCAAATCTTCCCGGCGCGCGATCAAAGAAGAACCGTGTAAACAAATAGCCGGTCCAAAAGATAAAGCCAAAGCATAAACCACAAACCAAATTAAAGTGTAATGACGCCAGAGAAGCCCCAAGCCGGCAATCCAAGGGGCAGTGATCCAAAAAGCAAAAATAAAAGCCAATAAGCCTACGAGAATATTGGCCGCTTGTTTTTTACGGCGCCACCAAACCCACAATCCAAAACACAAAGTGGCCAAAGCCCCTCCGCAAACAATGGTTTGAGAGTATGAAAGCAGGTGCATCTTCACCTGTATTATAGTCGTTCACCGCCCAATCATCAATGACTTGAGTTACATGGCATCGGGTACGTTTATCCCCAAACACCGCAAACCATTGGTCATGCTTTTTTGCGCGGCCAAAATAAAACGCAATCTGGCCATTTGTAAATCTTTAGGCGCGTCCAAAACCTGCACATCTCTGTAAAAAGCATTGACCTTGGAAGCCGCCTCCAGCAACCATTGAGCTATCAAGGACGGCCGGTAAAGCGCGGCCGATCGAGCGCATACCTCGGGAAATTGGGCCAGGCAGACAGCCAATTGTTTTTCCGTCTCATGTTCAAGCTTGGTCAAATCCGCGCCCGATAAATCTTTTTTGGACGCCTTGCCTTTATTGACTATGGCCTGCAAGCGAGTTAACGCATACTGCACATAAGGGCCGGTGTCGCCCTCAAAAGATAAAGCTTTTTGAATATCAAAAACAATCACTTTTTCCGGATCTTGTTTCAGCAAAGCAAAATTCACGCCGCCCTGCGAAATGCACCAAGCCGTATAATCAACCTTGCCCTCATTCCAATCATCATGCCTCTTTAGAACCTCCTGCCTGGCCGCTTCAAAAGCCTTCTGCATTAAATCCTTCAAAAGAATCACATTGCCTTTGCGGCTGGCCATGGCCCCTTCGGGCAGAGTCACGAATTCATACGCCAAATGCTTAAACGGCTTGTCATAACCCAGCAATTTAAGCGTGGCAAACAATTGCTTGAAGTATAAAGACTGACGTGAGTCAACCACAATGATACTCAAAACCTGCTCCGGATATTCCATGAATTTCAGTTCTGCCAAGGGCACATCTTTGGTGGCGTAAATTAAAGTCCCGTCAGTCTTACGCAACATCAACACTCCCAGTTTCTGCTTTTGTATCTCCGGGTCCGGATAAGCATCCAAATCAATAATAACCGCGCCTTGGGACTCCATGGCTATACCCCTGTCCAGCAGTTCGTGAACCAAACCGATGCTCTGATCGACCACTTCACTCTCAAAGTATTGGCGGTGAATACTGACATTAAAGTCTTGTAAAATACGATAAAATTCCTGCATGCTCCAACGCTTGGTTTCTTGCCATAACAAAGTCCAGGCCGGATCGTGCGCTTCCAGTTTCTGAAGAATAAAAGAAATATCTTTTTTCCAGTCATCATTTTCCTCCAGCAGTTTGCTGGCCTCAACATACAAGTCGCCCAGATAGCTGCCGGTTCTGGTTTTAACCGGCATGGACTCTATCATTTTTCTAACCCAGACGGCTGATAGATTTTGCATAACATGCTCGGTCCACTCTTCCGGAGACAGAGCCGGAGCCTGATCTTTTTTGGACGAACCGGTTTTGGATTTTTTTTGAGGCACATCTTTGGCGTGTTCGCGCACGAACAGCCACAAGCATTTGGCCACATGCGAACCATAATCATTGATATATGAAACCGGAATGGTTTTCCAGCCCGCGAAATCCAAAATCCTGTGCACCGACAGTCCCAACAAAATATTTCTAAGATGGCCCACGTGAAACTCTTTATGCGTGTTGACATTAGCAAACTCCAGCATCACCTGCTGTCCGCGCCCGGCTTCCCCCGCTCCATAAGCATCCCCTCTGGCCTCTATTTCTTTAATCACCCTTTCCACAAAAACCTGATTTTTTATTTTAAAATTTACATAAGGCCCCAAAGCTTCCACGCATTCTATGCTTTGATCCAGATGTTGGATATTATCAGCAACCGTTTTAGCCAATTCGTTGGGACTCAAACCCCTTTCCTTAGCCAGCTTGAAACAGCCGTAAGCCAAATCGCCCATATCCGGTTTGGGCGGGACAACCACTTCTTGAGGCTCTACCGTAGTTTCCAACGCCTCTCCAATCAATCTGGCCAAATTGGATTTAACCGCATCAAGCATGTACATATTATGACCGGACTATGATTTTAGAATTATTTTAGCAAAGTAGCGTTTGCCTTTCTGCAGAATCAAATAAGCATTAACCATTTCGGTTTCCGCTTCCGGATCATCCACGGACTGACCGTCAACCTTAACCGCGCCCTGCTCTATCTGCCGGCGCGCATCACTCTTGGAAGGAGCCAGCCCGGACAAAACCAAAAGATCGATCAGTTTATGTCTTTTTAGATCTACCGTAAATTCAGGCATCTCGTCCGGAGCTTCATGCTTCTTAAAAAGACGGTCAAAATCCTGTTCAGCCCTTTCAGCCGCTTCCGCGGAATGCCAAGCCGCCACTATTTCCTTGGCTAACAGCCGCTTAAAAGCCACCGGATTTTCACCTTCTTCCATTTTTTCCACCATGGCGTCTATCTCCTCTCCGGGCACGTCCGTGCACAGCTCAAAACCATCGGCGATCATGCCGTCCGTCCAGCTCATGACTTTGCCGAACATTTGATCCGGAGCATCATCCAGCGTAATCATATTGCCTTCGCTTTTACCCATTTTTTTGCCGTCCGGATCGGCCAGCAACTTGGCCGTCAACACAAATTTCTCTTTTTGTTTCAAATCCTTCATCAACTCACGACCGGCCAGCATGTTAAAAGTCTGATCATTGCCGCCCACTTCCACATCCACATCCATGGCCACGGAATCATAACCCTGCATCAAAGGATATAAAAATTCATGCACAAAGACCGGCCTGGGAGAATGTATCTCATTAGCCGTCTCGGTAGTGTATTTGTTCCCACATTCCTTGCACTGCCAGGTTAAATCATCGATGCTTGATAAAACAACTTTATTCCCATGTTCATCGGTCACGGTTTGCTGAACTTCGGCCGAAAGCAAATTTTCTTTTTTACAGCGCGGACACACGGAACGCCAAGACATGCGCCGGCGGAACATATCCCGCTCCAACATCTGCTGAACCGTAAAATGAGAGGCCAGTTCCACTACGTCCGCAAATGACATTTTACCCAACCACTCGCTGTTATATTTCATGTCTACGGGGTTACCGGTTTGACTGCCATCCATATCCAATATCTTGGCGGCCTGCTCCCTGTAATTTTTACAATTTTCCAAGACCTGCTCTCTGGTGAGCTTTTTTCTGGCCGTAGCTTTATCGGTCGGGTCGCCGATCATGGCCGTAAAATCACCGATCAATAAAATGACCTTGTGGCCCAACTCTTGAAGCTGGCGCAATTTTTTCATAGCAATGGCATGACCCAAATGCAGTGAAGGTCCGGTTGGATCTATACCCAAATAAGCCGTCAATTGCTTACCGGATTTCATAGCCGTACCAAAAGCTTCTTTGGAGGGATAAACATTTTCAACCGCCCTGTCCAAAAAATTAGTGACCAGCTGGTCATCTGTCTTGATGTTAGTCATGACACGAATATTAGCTAAAAAGAGTCAAAACCGCAACTATCCAGATTGACAAAATACCGTAAAACGTATTTAATAAGCCACTCACCAGCTTAAAGCGGTGAGCAATTAAATCAGTGGAGGAACCGATGAACCGGCCGCAAGGACCCCTGCCTTTCAGCTTTGAAGGCATTGAACCCTCTGAAGATACTCAAACATACGGATCCGTTCCAGATGGACAGGACGTATTCCAATTCGAAGATGAAGGCGTCCATGAAACTGACCCGTTGCACTTCGACTGGGCTGAAGAGATGCCCTGGGAAGATGTCGGCCTGTCAGGAAAAGACGAATCCCTGTCCGACGAAGAAGCTGAGCTCGACCGCCTGTTCGGCCCGCTCCGCGGGTAACTCAACTCACACGTCCGAATAGGACGCACTCTCTCCCTCGTGGATAAAACCACGAGGATTTTTATAAAATCTTCAATCTTTGCTCCAAAGCCGCCAATTTGTGTTTTGCTTCTTCCAACTTATCCTGCATGCCTTTTACCACTTTTTCCGGGGCTTTAGCTGTAAACTCTGAATTTGATAATTTCTTTTCAGTAGACTCTATATACGGAATCAAATCTTCCATTTCTTTTTGCAGTTTCATCTTTTCAGCCTCAACATCCACAGCTCCGGCCAAATTCAAACCAATGGTCATGGACCCGGAGACGGCCGCCGCCCACCCGTCATCAATTTTATCGGCTAAAATAATCTTTTCGGCCCGGCATAAACTTTTTACCACCTCCATGTTCTTTTCAATAATTTGGCTTCCGGCATGATCCGCGACCACCGCGAACTCCACAAATTTTACCGGCTCAATACCCTGCTCACTGCGCAAACGGCGCAAATCAGTCACCAATGTTTTGATTGTTTCAAATCGCTTCTCCGCCTCCGAGGCTTGAGATTCTTCACTTGGCCATTCGGAGACCATTAACTGCCCGGAGCCCAACCCACCGACCTTCCAGATGTATTCGGTCACAAAAGGCATGAACGGGTGCCATAATTTCAAAAGCCGCGGCAAAATATGCCCCAGTACAGCGTCTTTATTTTTTTCAATCTTGGATATTTCCAGATACCAATCCGCTAAATCGCTCCAAGTAAAATCACGCAACAATTCACCGGCTTGTGATAGTTGATAATCTTTAATTAAGGCCGTGACCTTATTTTGAACATGGTAGAAACGAGACAAAATCCAGTCATCAGATAAAGTTTTACCGCCCGCCCGCTGACGATCAGCTTCTTCAACCGTCGTCTGGCTCGTGCTCTGTAAAACAAAACGGGATATATTCCAAAGCTTGTTGGTGAAATTTCTGAAATCCTTAATTTTTTCTTCTGATAATTTTTGATCCAATCCCGGACTGGTTCCCATGACCAGCGATAAGCGCACCGCGTCCGTGCCGTACTTCGGAATCAGATCCAAAGGGTCTAAAATATTATCCAATGACTTTGACATTTTTCTGCCTTGATCATCACGCACTAAGCCATGCAAATAAGAATCATGAAATGGTACTTCGCCCAAAGCATAGGCAGACATTAAAATCATGCGCGCCACCCAAAAGAATATAATGTCATAACCAGTTTCCAAAACATTGGTTGGGTGATACATAGCCAGTTCTCCTGTTTTAATAAGATTTCCCTGTTCATCAACCGAAGCCGTATCAGGCCAACCCAAGGTGGAAAAAGTCCACATGCCGGATGAGAACCAGGTATCCAAAGTATCCGGGTCACGCTCCCAGCCATCACCCTCGGGTTCTACCCCAACGCTAACCTCACAATCCTCTGATGTGGGACGAGCGGCCTGGGACGAGCGACGATACCACACAGGGATTTGATGCCCAAACCAAATCTGGCGCGAAATACACCAGTCGCGCAAATTATCTATCCAATGAAAATAAATTTTATGAAAACTTTCCGGCAATATACGCGTCTGACCGGACTCAACAGCGTGGCGCATAAGCTCTTTAAGCGTTGTTTCATCGCCTTGCTTCCATTTACCCAAAGAGTTCTGACGTAATTTAAACGGTTTATTAACGCGCACAAACCACTGCCTCATTGGCAATTGTTCAACAGTCGCCCCTCCTCTTTCCGCAATCATCAGATTCTGAGGAACTGCTTCTTTTTTTATCAGACAACCAGCTTCTTCCAGCATGCTTATAGCCTTAGCACGAGCTTCCAAGGTGGTTAAGCCTTCAAAATCAGGTCCAGCTTCGACTGTCATGCGCGCGTCCTGACCAATCACCTGCACCATGGGCAATTCATGACGATTCGCAATATCAGAATCAATCATGGAATGCGCCGGGGTCACACCCAAAGCCCCGGTTCCAAATTCCGGATCAACTTCCTTGTCAGCAATTACTTTGACAGAAATTTGTTTACCGCAATAATTAGCCGCCAGTGTCTGCCCTATATACTGCTTGTATCTTACGTCATCAGGATGGACCGCTACGGCCGTATCACCAAATTTGGTTTCAGCGCGAGTGGTGGATATGGCAATGGGAAAATCTTTATCATACTTAAAAGTCACCAATTCTGCCTGAGTCTCTTTATGCAAAACCTCGTCGTCAGACAAGGTGGTCTTGAATTGAGGATCCCAGTTAACCACGCGAAAACCGCGCTCAATCAAACCATCTTCATACATCATCTTGAACATGTGATTGACCGCTTTATTCCTATCTTCGTCCAAAGTGTATTTTTCTCGGTTCCAATCCATGGATGCACCCATGGCTTTGCATTGGCTGACAATGGTATCGCGTGATTGCTGGGCAAACTTTTTCACTTCTTCCAAGAACTTCTCTCGTCCCAATTCGCGGCGAGGATCTTTCATGCCTTGTTTGATTAATATCTGCTCAACTTTAACTTGCGTTGAAATAGCCGCATGATCTGTACCCGGTATCCAGTAAGCTTTTCGTCCTTGCATACGATAAAAACGGATTAACAAATCCTCTACAGCCAGCATTTTGGCATGTCCCATGTGCAAAGTCCCGGTTCTGTTAGGCGGGGGTAAAACAATACAATACGGCTCGCCGTTTTGATTGCGCTCGGGGAGCTTATCCGGGTCAAAATAACCCGCCTCTTCCCAGGCTTTAAAAATATCTTTTTCCACGGCCGAAGCATCGTAAGCTTTAGGCAATTCACTGTAATCCATAATGACTGCCATGTTACGGAAAAAACGGGAGATAGGCAATGCCTCTCAAGCATACTCACGTCCATCACGTACTTAGCGTACATAACGTCCTCTCACGTACCTAACGTCCGCATTCACAAAACATGTAGCACGTAACACGTAACATCGTCGCACGTCAGGGATGTGTCCAACTAAGATGAGGAGGCGAAGCTAAGCTTGGACATGAACTTCGAGAGACGCGGTTACAAGAAGTAAACAAAAACCCGCCTCGGGATTCGATGGTTAGATCGACAACCGAGGCGGGCTGCGTTGAACATGAGTTAAGTAATAGTAGTTCAACGCAGTGAAAAAAGAAATGTTGTTCATATGCCCCCTAGGCCGCGACACGCTGGAGCAGCGCCTCGTTGCAGTCGAGGGGATCGAGCTCGCCGGTGGCCGCGTTGCGACGCGGGCCGCGCGGAGCGCCCTGGCGCCCGCGCGAGCACGAGTTTTCGTGCTGACGGCGAGTAGCCTTGCGGAGCTTGGCTGCGCTCGGCTGCTTGACCGCAGCGACGATCGAGTCACGGTCTTCGACCGCGAGCTCAACCTTCACACCAGCCACGAGTTTGGCCGCGGCTTCGGCTTGCGCCTTGGCCGCTTTGCGGGCTTCGGCCCGCGCGTACTGTCGTTTTGTCTTGCACTTCATGACTACCTCCTCCGCCTTAGGCGGATAACAGCACACCACCTTGGCATGCTGAATTCGACCAGGAATTACAAGCTCAAAGCCTGAAACACCCAATTGAATTCAGCATACCGGGTACGGTTTGGGCACTTTAAAGAACAGCCTAATATAGCATAAAAATGCGGTTTTGTCAATCGCCTAAAACCAATCGCATTTTTTTGTCAGACGAACATAACACTGAATCTTGGCTAACCTAAAATATATACTTATAAACATGTCAATACATTGACAATTTTAATAAAATCACGTAAGTTATCCAATTCCGCTTTTACGATTTTCAATCTAAATTGAGGGATAGATATATGGCCTGGGAAACCCAAAAGCAAGCCACTGAGGCTTTAAAGCGAGCTAAACGCGCGCTGGTTTTGGCGCCCGAAAATCCCACCCATGATGCTTTGGCCAGTACTTCGGCTGTTTTGGCGTATTTACAAGCTCATAATATTCCGGCTGATGGCCATATTCCCAACCTTAAACTTGAAAAACTCCCTTTGTATCTGACCTCAACCGAAAAAATCCAACCTCAAATCAATTCTCTGCGCGATCTGAAAATTCAACTGGACGTCAACCAAGTGCCTATCAAGGAACTAGCCTATGATGTCAAAGACGGAAAGTTGGAAATCGTGCTTAGCCCCAAGGCCGGCGAATGGAAGACTCAAGACGTGTCCCTGCTTCATGGAGACGATCGTTACGATTTAATCGTGGCCATTGGTTTTCCTGACAGACAATCATTGCACAACACTTTTCGCCAGCCCATGGACATGATCCATCACGCGCCCATTATCAACCTGGACCATGACCCTAAAAACGAACACTGGGGAGCCATCAATTTAGTGGACCTGACGGCCACAGCCATCAGTGAAACAGCCTTCAGCTGGTTCGAACATTGGGATGAGACCAAAATCAACGCACCCATCGCGACCGCCATTTTAGCCGGCATGATTGCCAATACCCAATCTTTCAGGTCGGCCAACGTCTCTCCAAAAACTTTAGACAAAGCTTCCAAGTTAATAGCCATGGGAGCTGATAGAGAAAGCATTGTCCACGGCTTGTGGAGATCAAGACAGGTCAACACTCTTAAGTTGTGGGGGCGCGCCTTATCCAGAATCGAACAAGATAAAAACCTGGGTTTAATTTGGACCACTTTGTCCAGACAAGATATTTTGGACAGCGGAACCACGGAAGCCCGTTTGGATGAACTGGTCAACGAATTGATCGCTTTTGCCCCGGATTCAAAACTGACCGCCGTCTTTGTTGAGCATGACGCTTACACCACACGCATGGCTCTCTTCGCTCAACCGCCTTACGCAGCCAATGTCATCGGCCGCTCGCTGGGCCTGGATGGCACAGCCAAAAAAGCAAGCGGAGCTATTTCTAAGCCATTACTCGAAGCCAAAGATTTTGCGATTGAGCAAATTAAAAAAATTTTATAAACCTTCAGAATAAATTGTTCGTTATTTGAGTTAGATTGCCGATTTGATGATTGGTTATTTATAGATTGCCACGGTACGGAGTTCGCGAACGCCATACCACGCTCGTCAGACTCGCTCGCAATGACATAGTTGTGGTTTTAATTATTTAGTGATGAGATCCTGAACCCCCACCATGTCTTACGACTTCGAGGGGCACGTAAATTCAGGATGACAAGGGTAGTAATACAGGATGATGGAGGGGTTATTAATAGATTGCCACGCTTCGCTCGCAATGACAGTATTGGTTTTGACTTGGGTGATCGTTCGCGAACAGCATCCCATGGGACGATGTTACGTGTTAAATGTTTTGTGAATGCAGACGTTATGTACGTGATGTACGTGAGAGGACGTTAAGGAGGCGATGGACGTTATTCAAATCTCCTTTGCCTCAAAGCTTCGTACATAACCACAGCCGCGGCCACGGACACATTTAAAGACTGAATAAAACCCCGCATGGGTATGGCGATTAGGCCATCACTTGCTTTTTTGATAACTTCAGACACTCCTTTTTGTTCGTTGCCTAAAACAATGGCCGTCGGTCCGGTCAGATCAAAAGCAAAATGAGCTTTGCCCTTGGGATCAAGGGCTGTAACTAAAATTTTAAATTTATTATCGCGTAAAAAATCAACACACTCTTGCGTACTGCTCCAGTGCTTCAAATCCAACCACTTGGTAGCCGAAGAAGCCGAAGTGGACAACTCTCTAAGACGCGGGGATTTGTTTTGATAAATTAAATGCACCGTACTGATACCCACCGCCTCACAAGTGCGCAGAATAGCCCCGATATTGTGCGGATCATCGACTTCTTCAACCACCAATACCAAATCCCGCCAGCGCCGACTTTGTATCAAGGCGATTCTTTCATCTCTGGTTCCGGGCAAGGAAGACAGTCTGGTATGATCATTATGTGTTTTAGACATAAAAAAACAGGATGGAAAGTGAGATCTCGAACGGAATCCTCGCCGAACCCGTTCGTAGAACTCGCCTCCCACCCGGTGGATAATACTATATCAAAAGGCCTGATTTTTGCAAAGACCTTGATTTAAACTGTCTTTTTATTGATTATTCGTCGGAAACAAAGCCTCCAAGCTGACCGGCTCGCTGTTGTCCGGCAAAGTATTCTTTAAAGCGCTTTGCTGCACATCTCGCTCCAAAGCGGACAAACGATATTCCAAGGCATCCAACTTATTCAAAATCAAAGACGTGGAATTTAAACTGCGCTGATCTTCCTTGGTCTGATTGGCCGCGTTCACCGTGGAATAGGCCACCGTGCCGGTTAAAACAACCGCCAGCCCGGCAATAATCACGGCCGACCAAATATGCGAAACACCGCGCGCCACATGCCAGATATGGTGATCCCTGATGGGAGAAACCGGACCGATATAACGAACCTTGCAGGTCTCACCGCAATGCGAATGGCCGCAAGCCGCAAATTTATCCGGCCTCGCCATGGACGAAGGAGACGGACTGTTGCCTGTCTTTGGACGACGGACGGCTTTACGGACCCTGGTTTTTATTACTGGCATAAAATTATGCATCAATTATAGCACAAAAATCCTCAATCAACATATCCACATCCATAGCCGATAAACAAACATTGCATGACATTAAGCGATTGACATATTCATTAAATATCAGTAGTATTGGGTAACATTAAGGACGTTTAGCTCAGTTGGTTAGAGCGTTCGATTCACATTCGAAAGGTCGCAGGTTCGAATCCTGCAACGTCCACCAAAAAACACCTAAGCGGTGTTTTTTGTTGCATGACAAGAACCAAAAGATGCCAGAAACAAATTCAACGATTAAGATGCTCGCTTGGTTTTTTTAGGCGTGTACACATCCAAATATTTTTCAATTATCAAGCCATCCCGCCATTGCATGGCAGTTATATCTTTAACCCCGGGCACATCCAATCGAGCCGGATTTTCCCCCAACATGGCCAAAGCATTAACAAAACGAAGGTAGTTGATGACATTTAAAATATTGGCTTTAGTGTGAGTGTCCACGGATTGTTGATGTTTGATCAATAGAGCACCTTGTTTCAATAATTTAAAATTAAGCTCGGCCGGCGATAAAGCATCCATTAAAAACGGCTGCCAGCGCTGTTCTTGATTTTTGATAAATAAAACATTGCCGCCGCCCGCCATATCCACAATCTCTTCCGTGTCCAAAGAATATTGAATTACTCTGCCCACATAATCAAAAAGAATTTCTTTCAGTTCTTGATCCGCTTTTATTTTTTCGATCAAAAACCTCAATGAGGGATAAATGTAGGCAATTATTTTTTCCATCTCATCCCTGTCAGAAACAGGATTCTCTTCCGTATCAACCAACAAATCATGCCCCTGTACGTAGTATTCCGGCAAAATCGTTCGATTCAATTCAGCGTAACTGGAATAAATATTAACCCGGTTGTCCTTAGGCAAATCTATACGCCTCTGAATGGTGCACAGCAAGGGCAAAGAAGCAGGCACTTTTAAGTTTTTGGGGATGTCTAAATTCCTATCCTTCATCACGCTCAAAACCACCTCGGTATTAAGCGGTATGTCTTTAACCGAAACCAGCTCCAAAGGCACGGATCCTGAGGGAAAATAGCTCTGCAAAATTTTTAGACGTTTGTTATGTTCCTCGGCCTTGAGCTTCAATTTACCCAAAGCCTCTTCGTAAGCCGCGGTACCGCGTGAAACAGCATGAAGCAGGGGCAGGCTTTCAATAAAATTGACTTTTAAGACAAAATTGGGAAACATTAAATCTTCAAAGACGATGTGCTCCCCTCCTTTACCAATCAAATGTAATATATGCGGCAAAACACGACATTCATCAGACGCCTGCATGACCAGCTGACTGCCAAAGTCAGCCAAAGCTTGAGCCAAGGGCAAAGGCTCTGTCCTCAAAGACGGCTGTTTTCTGACAGCCTTGGGCAAGGAAGCGACCTGCAAGGTATACGGCACTTGACCGTTGTCAGCGAAAGGATTTTGCATGCTTGACCATTATATCAAAAAGACCCGCCGAGCGGGTCTTTTATGATTCATAAAACTACAATACCGCTTCTTTGCAGGCCTTGGCCACGCGAAACTTGACCACGGTTTTGGCCGGAATTTTAATCGTCTCACCCGTGGCCGGATTGCGGCCCATGCGCGCGGAGCGCTTTACTTTAACTAACTTGCCCATGCCATTGATTGTGAACTCACCGCTTTTCTTAACCTCTTTATAAGCTAAGGCGAGCATCGCGTCCATAACGGCACCCACATCTTTTTTGGAAAGGCCCGTCTTGTCTGATAAGTCGCTCAAAATTTGAGACTTGGTTAATTTTGCCATAATGCAAAGTATAAAAAAATAAATGATTTATCTTTTCATGCAACTGCAACCTGTATCTTGTAACAAATTATTTTAATTTTGCTACATGCTACATGCTGCATGCTACATGACATGTGACCAAGTATACTCGAGACGAAAAAGTCATGCAAGCATTTTAGCCAATAAAATCAAGGGTCGGACCGCCGGGCTGTGCATAACACCAAAATATTAACCTTGCTTTAATCCTTGATGGCGGTCGAAATGGCGGCTACAACCTTAGGGTCAAAGACCGTCGGCAAAATCATTTCAGGCGTCGGTTCAGCTATCACTGAAGCCAAAGCACGAGCCGCGGACAACTTCATTTCTTGTGTAATCTTACGCACATTATTGTCCAAAGCACCTCTAAAGAACCCAGGGAAACACAAAGCGTTATTGGTTTGATTGGGAAAATCAGATCTGCCGGTAGCCACCACATAAGCTCCCGCCGCTTTAGCTTCTTCGGGCATGATTTCAGGCACGGGATTGGCCAAGGCTAAGACAATCGGCTTTTCAGCCATCAGTTTGATATGTTCAGCCTTAAGTATCCCCGGGCCGGAGACTCCCACCACCGCGTCCGCTCCCCGCATAGCCAAGGCCAGGTCACCGCTTAAAGCTTGTCTATTGGTCAAGTCGGCGATTTCTTTTTTATATTCATTCATGTCGCTTCTGTCGCGCGAAATAATACCCTGACGGTCAAGCATGATGACATTGCCTACGCCCAAGGCTAATAATAATTTGGTCACCGCACTGCCGGCCGCACCCGCGCCCACCACCACGACTGTCGCTTCACCCATATCCTTATCAACCACTTTAAAAGCATTAATCAAGGCGGCCGACACCACCACGGCCGTACCGTGCTGGTCATCGTGCATGACCGGTATATTCAACATTTCTTGGAGACGACGCTCTATTTCAAAACAACGCGGAGCTGAAATATCCTCCAAATTTATTCCGCCAAACACGGGCGCGATATTTTTGACGGTCCGGATAATCTCTTCCGTATCTTGAGTGTCTAAAACAATCGGAAAAGCATCCACGCCGGCCAATTCTTTAAATAAAACCGCCTTGCCTTCCATGACCGGCAAAGCTCCCTCCGGCCCGATATTGCCCAAACCTAAAACAGCCGATCCGTCGGAAATAACGGCCACCATATTATTTTTGACCGTGTAGTCACGAATCTGGTCTTTATGCTCGGCCAAATGTGTGGAGACCGTGCCCACGCCGGGCGTATAAATCAAAGACAGCTCGGTCATGGTTTTAACCGGTTTTTTGCTGACAACTTCAATTTTACCCTTCAAATTTTTATGCAATTCGAGCGCTTGCTCGCCGATAGTTGGTTGTGACATAGTCAATACAGATTATAACTTCCCGCGTCCCGCGTCCAGCGTCCGCAGTTAACTCAATTGACAGCCGGCTGTTCATTGATAAGATAAGTCAAGCACAAGGAGGTTCACATGGCTACCCGCTTTTGGCACTGCATGGCCTGCGATTGGCACGGCTCAAGTTCGGAAGTTCAATACGATTCGGAACAATCCACCCTGTGCCCGGCCTGCCGTTCCGAAGATATTTTCCCTCACCGCACCTTTTTATGCGGAACCTGCGGGCACCAGGGAACTCAAGCTCAATTCTTTTTCTTCGCGCCGGCCGGAGAACCGTACGACTGCGACTACTTGGATGAGGACCCAACCGATCCGGCTGTGCGCCATATGTATCTCTGCTGCGGACGTCAGCCCGAATCAGACGACCATGATTCGGATAACTCAATCTGCAGCTCTTCCAACTGGATCCAGCTGGACTAGCTCAAGCAAACCGGCAACCTGCCGGACTTTTTTATACATACTGTATCGATCCTGTGGTAATACTTGCTTATTACAGAAAAATATGAGATAACTAGGGCACAAAATTTTACCTAAACAGAGTCAATCGGGCTATGGCGCAGTTGGCTAGCGCGCATGCATGGGGTGCATGAGGCCGTGGGTTCAAGTCCCACTAGCCCGACCAAAAATCCTGTACTTATCAAGTACGGGATTTTTTATTGACTATTCCGCTTTATATGCTACTTTTCCTTATTAAGGGGATGTTATTATTAACATCCCAACGTCATTCGACAAAAACACAAGGAGGATGCCATGCGTAAGATGCTTCTCTGCCTGTTCGCGCTCATTTTGGCTAATCTCAACTGCGGATCCGGCGAAGGGCAAAAATCCCCCGTCGCACCGACGGACGCGGGTACTGATGAACAGGAAACCGCCCCCACAGGCTGCCAGCCCGGGGATAAGAAGTGCTCAGGCTTGACGGCCCAGCTCTGCGACTCTGACCGTATCTGGCAAGAAGTTGAGACCTGTCCGTACGTCTGCCTTGACGGTGAGTGCCTGGGTGAATGCCAAGCCGGAGACAGG
>Ga0116156_10000072_pt1 | contig 102950 bp, 99 predicted proteins | sample AD_UKC045_MetaG_FD_89891 | JGI IMG/M metagenome (GOLD analysis project Ga0116156, IMG submission 89891) | Active sludge microbial communities of municipal wastewater-treating anaerobic digesters from USA - AD_UKC045_MetaG | ecosystem: Engineered > Bioreactor > Anaerobic > Digestate | place...
GCCGCTGAAACCAATGTGGATATACAAAAAGCGGCCGTGTCTTCGGCACAAGCGGCTTTGGATTTAAAGGTGGCCGGGCCCAGGGCGGTTGATGTGGCTCCATTGCGGGCCCAACTGCAAGAGGCGAATGTGTCTTTGGCTCAAGCTGAAAATAATTTAAACAATGTCAGGATTTTAGCACCGGTCGACGGCACGATCACGGACGTGATTTCTGATGTTGGTGAGCAAATAACGCCTAACGTGGCTCAGATCAGGATGATCGGCACCGAGGTTTATGACATTGAAGCTCAAGTGCCGGAAGCGGATATTGTTAAGGTGCAGGTGGGACAAGAGGCGGAAATAACTTTGGATTCTTATGGTGATGAAATTAAATTTAAGGGGGTGGTCACTGCTGAAAATCCTGATCAAACCAAGGTATTGGATGCCATTTATTACAAAATTCGCGTGGCTTTGGAAAAAACCGACAGGGATATTAAGCCCGGTATGACGGCCAACGTGATTGTGACGACCAATGTGGCTGACAATGCTTTTGTTATTCCGGTCAGAGCGGTTAAAACGGACGCCGAAACAGGTGCCAAGTCGGTCAGGATTTTGGTTGATAATCAACCCGAGACCAAGCAGATCGAGCTGGGGTTGAGGGGCGACGAAGGCCGGGTGCAGGTTTTGCATGGCCTGTCGGTCGGACAAGCGGTCATCTTGAGCGAAAAGATTGGAAAATAAGTTGTATGACAAAGAATAACGACCAGTGTAAACAAGACGCTGTTATTGAAGTTAAGGATTTGGAAAAACAATACGAAAACGGCGAGATAATCACTAAAGTTTTACACGGAGTCAATTTTAGAGTGAATAAAGGAGAGTTTTTAGCCATCATGGGTCCATCCGGATCCGGTAAATCAACCTTGATGCACATACTGGGTTTTTTGGACAAGGCTTCAGCCGGCACTTTTTTGTTTGAGGGCCGGGACGTGAGCAGTCTGTCTGATGATGAGCTGGCTTACATGCGCGGTGAGAAAATAGGTTTTGTTTTTCAGGCCTTTAATTTGCTGCCGAAAGCTTCTGTCCTGGAAAATGTTAAATTGCCTCTTTTGTATTCTGATATACCTTCAGCCAAACGGGACGCGCTGGCCAAGAAAGCGATTGAGGCCGTGGGTTTGACCCACAGAACCAATAACTTATCCAATCAGTTGTCGGGCGGAGAGCGTCAAAGAGTGGCTATCGCGCGCGCGCTTATCAGAGAGCCTTCGGTTATTTTTGCGGATGAACCGACCGGTAATTTGGATTCAAAATCAGGCACTCAAGTGATGGAAATTTTGCAGGCTCTGAATTTGGAAAGATGCGTGACCATTATTTTGGTGACGCATGAGACATACACGGCCGAACATGCGGAAAGAGTATTGAGAATTTTGGATGGACGAATAACCGCGGATGAGTCGATTAAGAACCGCCGTATCGCCAAAGATGGAGAATTACTAAAGTAATCGCATGCAGATTAATGATTTATTCGCCAGCTCATATCAAAGTCTGCTTAGAACCAAGGGCAGATCTTTGTTGACCATGCTGGGCATTGTTATCGGCATTACAGCCGTTATTTTGGCTTTATCCATCGGTGAATCGGCGCAAAAATTCATTTTATCTCAAGTTTCCGGCTTTGGTTCGGATGTCTTGTTCATGGAAAGCGGCACGCTGGAAGGGCAGACTAATAATCCATCGCCCTTTGTGGAGCAGACCTTGAAACACAGTGATTTAAGAAGAATTAAAAGAGAATCTTGGGTGGAGGCTGCGACCGGTAATATTTTTCAGATGGATTTGCTGCGGGTGGACGGTAAAAATAAAAACATAAACGTTACCGGTACCACGCCGGATGACTTGATCATCAGCAATTATAAGCTGAAGGAAGGTGTATTTTTCGCGCAGGATCAGTTGGACAGCAAGGCGCAGGTGGCGGTTATCGGTTATGATATCGAGAGAGTGTATTTCGGGCAGGGCAATGCCGTAGGTAAAAGATTGAAATTAGGCAAAACGAATTACCGCGTGATCGGCGTTTTGGATAAATTAGGCACTAAGTTTTTTCAAAATTTGGATGAGATGGTGTTTATCCCGGCCACCACCATGATGGAAAACTACAATTATGATACGTATCAATTCATCAGTGTTAAAACACCTTTGCCTTTGGAAGAAGCCAAGTTCAGGCTGGAGGTCTTGATGCGTGAATTGCACAACATCGATAATCCGGAAGGGGATTTATCCAAAGATGATTTTTATGTGGCCAGCCAAGAAGATGCGGTACAGATCGTGGAGCAGATAACCGGTGTTTTGCAGATATTGTTGGCCGCCATAGCCGCCATTTCTCTTTTGGTTGGCGGGATTGGTATTATGAATATCATGTACGTGAGCGTGACCGAGAGGATCAAAGAAATCGGATTAAGAAAAGCTTTAGGCGCCAAACAGAAAGAAATATTGAATCAATTTATCACCGAATCCGTTATTTTGACTCTAGCCGGGGGAGTGGGCGGCGTGGTTTTAGGCAGTTCCTTGGCTTGGTTGATCATCCAGATTATCAACGGTTATTTGCCGGGCTGGGATTATATTGTTTCTTTGCAGGGCGTCAGCTTTGGAGTGATCGTGTCTACAGCCATAGGTTTGATTTTTGGATATGCGCCCGCCAAAAAAGCGGCTGATTTGGATCCTATCGTGGCCTTAAGGAGCGGAGATTAAATATGAAATTTACGGATGTTATAAAAATAAGTTTGGATAATTTAGTACGCAACCGCCGGCGGGCGGCTTTAACTATGTTGGGCATCGTTATTGGCGTCATGTCCGTTATTTTGATGTTGTCCGTGGGTCAGGCGGCGGAAAATTACATTTTATCTCAAGTTTCGTCTTTTGGCTCTGACTTGTTGATCGTCCGCAATGGCCCGGGCGACGGAGGCACGGGCAGTGGGCCGCCCACCATGACGGTTAAGCAGACATTGACCTTGAAAGACTATGAAAAATTAAAAAAACAAAGCTGGGTAAGCGCCATTAACGCCAGTGTTATATCCGACTTTTTAGTTGAATATGAGGCTTCGACCATTACCACTCGAATATCGGGCGTGAGTCCGGATGATATGCTGATTTTTAATACCACATTGAGCCAGGGTTCATTTATCTCGCAAGACGCCTTTGATTCGGCTGCCAAAGTAGCCGTTTTGGGCAAGGATGTGGCCAATGATTTATTCGGCCAAGAAGATCCGATCAATAAAAGGATTAAGATACAAAAAAAAGCTTATCGTGTGATAGGGGTCATGAATGAGGCCGGTACTCGTTTTTTTACTAATCTGGATAAAAGTGTTTACGTGCCCACTACGGCCCTGATGCAAGATACGAATAAAGACAGATTGCAATTCATGTACTTGAAGATTTCTGGGCTGGAGACGGATGAGGCCAAGGAGAGGATCAGAGTCTTATTGCGCGAGAATCATAACTTGGATAATCCGGAAGGGGATTTATCCAAAGATGATTTTTTTATTGCCGGGCAGGAAGATACGGCCGCGGCCGCGGGCATGATTGGTAGTATTTTACAGGTTTTGCTGGCTTCAATTGCGGCCATCTCTTTAGTGGTGGGAGGGGTAGGTATTATGAACATTATGTTTGTGACGGTGACGGAAAGAACCAGAGAGATCGGTTTAAGAAAGGCTTTGGGCGCTAAAAAAGCGGATATTAGAAGTCAATTTTTATATGAGGCTATCATGCTGTGTCTCACCGGCGGATTGATCGGGGTGGCGGCCGGCATTGGATTGTCTTGGTCTGGAATTAAGCTTTTACAAGAGTTGCAGTCGCCTAATTGGATTTTTACCATTCCTATGGATGGGGTGGTTATGGGTTTAACGGTTTCGACCTTGATCGGAGTGGTGTTCGGTTATTTTCCGGCCAAGCGAGCTTCTGATTTGGATCCAATAGAAGCCCTGCAATACGAATAGAATTGTGGATACTTTTTTGTTTTATTTAAGCTAAAAAATACAGCCTTGACGTTAATTCCGTAAATCAGTATGCTATTAGCACTCAATATGTTCGAGTGCTAATATTTATGCATGAACGTCTGAATCAGGTCTTGGGTTTGGTGATAGACAAGGCAGTCAAAACCGGGGAGCCGGTAGGTTCGCAGTCTTTGGTTGATAATTATAAATTGAACGTAAGTCCGGCTACGGTGCGTAATTATTTTTCCGAATTGGAAAATTTGGAATACATTATGCAGCCGCATACCTCTTCAGGTCGTTTACCGACCGAGAAAGGATATAAATATTTTATCGAGAATTTGATGCCGGTTTACACCTTGTCGCGTAAAGAAGGCCTGGATTTGACCGAAGCTTTAAAACAAAGCAATGAAGAGCACCGGGCTGTAAAATCATTGGCTAAAATTGTGGCCGAAATGGCGCAAAATGCCGCGGTGGTGGGTATCGGCTCGCATGACAGTTATTATACGGGTTTGTCCAATTTGTTTGCCCAGCCTGAATTCAAAGACTGGAACCGCATCGTTTCTTTGAGTGATGTTTTGGATAAGATGGATGACGTACTGGCCAAGTTGAGGAGTGTCAGATTCGAACATCCGACCGTTTTAATCGGCGCTGATTGCCCGTTCGGTTCTTTGTGCGGATCCGTGGTGGTTTCATTGCCGCCCGGTTACATGATCGGTATTTTGGGCCCCATGCGCATGGATTATGCTCAAGCCACGGCCATTATGAAAAAAATTCAGCTGTTAATTTCAGAAAAAAAATATGACGAAACATAAAAACGATATCTCTGATCAAGAGAATGAAATGATGGAGGGCTCGGTCACGGACGCGCCCGAGGCTAAGCCGGAAGGAGCGGATTGTCCCAAATGTTTTGAATATTTGGCCGGCTGGCAAAGAGCACAAGCGGATTACGCTAATTTGAAAAAAGATTTGGACAGGTTGAAACAAGAATACACTGTTTATGCCAATGAAAATTTATTGCATGAACTTTTGCCGGCCATAGATCAGTTTGAAATGGCTTTGAGCTACTTGCCGGATACGAATGGACTGCCGGAACAGGATAAGAAAAAGATGGACAGCTGGCTGGTGGGTATTAAAGCGGTCAGGCAGTTATGGGAACAGACTTTTGAATCAATCGGTTTAAAAGGCGTGGACACGGACGGCGCTTTTGACCCGGAAAAACACAATGCCGTGGGAAAGGAGGAGGATGAAACCAAACCTCATGATTCGATTCTTAAGGTTATTCAGCCCGGATGGCAATTAAACGGCAAGGTGTTGCGTCCGGCTAAAGTAATTGTAAACCAATTAACAAAACCAAATAATAAATAATTAATTATAAAATAACAAATCAGGATTTTAATTCTTCCCGATACTACTATTGGGATCCCGATTCCGCCTACGCCATAGCTATGGTGGGCACCGCAACATATACTTTATCGTTGTGCGGGATAATCCATAATCAAACATATGTCATCTATAATCAAATGGGCTCCGTTTTTTGAGCCTTTCGAAAATTTCGATGAGTTCTTTAAAGATGCTCCCATGGCGCTAACCTCAAAAGGAGGATTGGTTCCGCCGGTTGATATGTATGAAACCAAGGATTCGGTTATCGTGGAAACCACCTTGCCAGGAGCAGACCCCAAAAAGGTCAGTGTGGAAATTGAGAACGGTGTTTTAACTATAAAAGGTTCTTGCGAGCGCAAAACCGAGGTGGACGAAAAAAATTATTATCGTCGTGAAATTCGTTCCGGCCAAGTGTTTCGCCAAATCACCTTGCCTAAGCGTATAGAGGACGATAAGGCGGAAGCGGGTTTTGAGAACGGCATCTTAAGAGTCACTATCCCCAAGTCGCCGGAAGCTAAGGCAAAAGCAGTCAAAATTGACGTCAAAAATACGGACTAAGTTAAATCATCTGACGGGCATGACCTAACAGTCATTCCCGCGCCGTCCGGAATCTATGCTTGATGGGTTTCGGATCGCGCCGGGCATGGCGCTGAAATACTTAAATAACAAATTACAAATAAAAATAACAAATCAGGTGAGGCCGCGCTAATTTATACATGAAGATAAATAACGAAGTTTTCCTGAATTTAATAATTTAATATTTTATATCTAATAGTTTAATCAGATAATTATGAGCAAAATACTGGGTATAGATTTGGGAACCACCAATTCCTGTATGGCTGTGGTTGAAGGAGGTCAGCCCAAAATCATAGAAAATGCCGAAGGGGCGCGTACCACGCCGTCCATGGTGGCCATTTCCAAAAATAACGAAAGACTTATCGGACAGCTGGCCAAAAGACAGGCCGCCGTTAATCCGCAAAATACTTTGTTTTCGGTTAAGCGCTTGATTGGCCGGCGCTGGGATGACGCGGAAGTACAGCGCGACAAGAATTGGCTGTCTTACAAGATCACGCAACAGGGAGACGCGGTCAAAGTGGTCATGAACGGCAAAGAGTATTCACCCGAAGAAATTTCGGCCATGGTTTTGCAAAAACTTAAGGCTGATGCCGAGGCCAGATTGGGTGAAAAAATCACGGAGGCGGTTATTACTGTGCCCGCTTATTTTGACGACGCGCAGAGACAGGCCACTAAGGTCGCCGGAGAGATTGCCGGCTTAACGGTCAAACGTATCATTAATGAGCCCACGGCCGCGGCTTTGGCTTATGGCTTTGACCGCAAGAAAGATGAAAAAATTGTGGTTTACGATTTGGGCGGCGGCACTTTTGACGTGTCTGTTTTGGAGGTGGCTTTTGATGAGGCTACGCAACAGAATACGGTGGAAGTTAAAGCTACCAACGGAGATACTCATTTGGGCGGTGATGATTTTGATCAGGTGATTATCAAATGGGCCATTGATGAATTTAAAAAGCAAGAAGGTTTGGATCTGTCCAATGACCCGATTGCTTTACAACGCATTAAAGACGCGGCTGAAAAAGCCAAGATAGAATTATCCACGGCCATGGAGACTGAACTGAATCAGCCTTTCATCGCCAACGATTCAAGCGGAGCTAAACACTTGATGCTCAAGCTGACGCGCGCCAAGATGGAAGAATTGGTCGGTGATTTGGTGGATAAAACTTTGGAACCATGCAAGAAAGCTTTGGGAGATGCCAAGATGTCCACTAATGATATCAATGAAATCATTTTGGTGGGCGGCATGACGCGCATGCCGTTGGTGCAAAACGCGGTTGAGAAGTTTTTCGGCAAAAAACCCAATGTGAGCGTGAATCCGGATGAAGTGGTGGCTATCGGAGCCGCTGTGCAGGCCGGCAATTTGCAGGGCGACATCAAAGGAGACTTATTGCTTTTGGATGTTACGCCTTTGTCTTTGGGCTTGGAAACCATGGGCGGAGTCATGACCAAACTGATTGAGCGCAATACCACCATCCCAACCTCTAAGCAACAGATTTTTTCCACGGCGGCCGATGGTCAGACATCCGTCGAGATCGTGGTTTTGCAAGGCGAGCGTGAAATGGCGGCTGATAATAGAAGTTTGGGCCGTTTTACCCTGTCCGGAATTCCTCCGGCTCCGCGCGGTGTGCCTCAAATAGAAGTGGCTTTTGATATTGATGCCAACGGCATTTTAAACGTCAAAGCTATGGATAAGGCTACCAATAAAGAGGCTAAGATAACCATTACCGCTTCCACTAATTTGTCCAAAGAAGAAATTGAGCGCATGAAAAAGGACGCGGAAGCGCACGCGGCTGAAGATAAAAAGCGCAAAGAATTGATTGAAACCAAGAACATGGCTGAAACCATGGTTTATACCACGGAAAAGATGCTCAAAGAAGCGGGCGATAAGGTTAACGCTGAAGACAAGAAGGCGACCGAAGAAAAATTGGAAGCTTTAAAACAGTTGAAAGACTCGGAAGATGTTGAAGCTATCAAAAAAGCGGCTGATGAATTGGCGACCGTAGCGCAAAAAGTGGGCGCCGCTATGTATCAACAGCAACAGCAAGCTGAGCAACCGGCTGAACAACCGAAGGCTGAGGAATCAACCGAGGAACCAAAGGCCGACCAGCCCAAAGAAGCTGATTTTGAAGAGAAGAAAGACTAATACGTCCTGCGTCGCTCGTCCCGCGTCCTGCGTCTGTTCAACTTGACGTGGGACGATTGGTTCCGACACTCGCAAAAAAACGTACACTCGGTCGGGATCCCGATCGCAGCATCGGGAGACGTGCGACGTGCGACGTGCGACGATCATAATATATGTCCAACGAATTAAACATTAAAGCCCCTGACGATCTTTTGCAGGGCAGGTACGCCAACATGATGCAGGTGATGCATGCCAAAGAAGAATTTGTGCTCGATTTTATGTTCGCGCATCCGCCCATGGGTGAGCTGGTTTCGCGCCTGATCGTGAGCCCGGCGCACATGAAGCGCATTGTGCATGCCATGCAAGACAATATTAACAAGTACGAAAAACAATTCGGTCCGATTCAAGAAGCGGGTGAACCGAAATTACTGAATAACTAAATTGTCATCTCGACCGCAGCGGAGAGATCGCTTGAGGTGATTGATCTAAGGGATTTCTCGACTATCGCTCGCAATGACAGGAAACATGTCCAAAGATTATTATAAAATTCTGGGCTTGGAAAAAAATGCCTCGGAAGAAGAGATTAAAAAAGCTTACCGTCGTTTGGCGCATCAATATCATCCGGATAAAAACGGAGGAGATGAGCAGAAGTTTAAGGATGTGAACGAAGCTTATCAGGTTTTGGGCGACAAACAAAAGCGCGCGCAGTTTGATCAATTCGGTTCCGCTGCTTTTGAGCAGGGCGGCTTTGGCGGGTTTAACGGAGCTCAAGGCTTCGGGGGTTTTGATTTTGGACAGGGTTTTAATATCAATGTTGATGATTTCGGTGATTTGGGTGATGTTTTGGGCGGTATGTTCGGCTTTGGCGGCCGGGGCGGTAAAAAAAAGCGGGGGCGGGACATTGAAACAGAAATCAGATTAAGCTTTAAAGAGGCTGTTTTTGGAGTTGAGAAAGAGATACGTTTGTATAAACCCGCGCCTTGCCCCATTTGCAAGGGGACAGGTTCTGACCCTGTAGGTAAAATATCCTCTTGCCAAACTTGCGGGGGGCGGGGCAAGGTGCAACAAACGCAGCGCACCATTTTTGGTGTTATGAATACGGTGGTGGCTTGCCCGGATTGCCAAGGCACTGGTCAGCGTATTGAAAAACCCTGTCGGCATTGCAGCGGCACGGGTATGGATAAAACCGAGAAGACTTTAAAGATACGGGTTCCGGCCGGTATGAATGACGGTGAAGCCTTGAGAGTCAGCGGAGAAGGAGAGTTTCCGGGGCGAGATGGACTGGCCGGTGATTTATATGTTCGAGTCAGAGTAGCTAAAGATCCGGTGTTTGAGAGGGCGGGCAATGATATATTATCTGCCGTTCAGGTGCCGTTTTCCGTCATGGCTTTAGGTGGATCCATTGATATTGAAACCATTGACGGTCCGGTTGATTTGAAAATTCCGGCCGCTACGACCGCGGGTACGATTTTTAAACTGCGCGGCAAAGGCATTCCGTATACCAATGGCAAAAGCCGGGGAGATCATCTGGTAACCGCCTTGCCCTATGTGCCGGCCAAGCTGACTCGTGAGCAGAAGAAGCTTTTGGAGGAACTGAATAAGTCCGGGCTGTAAAAAATTTATTTAAATGAGGGATTCAGTTGCTAAAATCATTTGTCATTGCGAGGAATGTAATCATGACGCGGCAATCTGCTTTGATAACTAACTTGCAAGCGAGATTGCCACGGCACGGAGTTCGCGAACGCCGTGCCGTGGCACTCGTCGGACTCATTCCTCGCAACGACAACGTTGGTTTTGAATTAGGATATTTTAATGATTTAGTTATGAGATCCTGAACTGAATTCAGGATGACGTCCCTCTTTTTGTCATCCTCGCGAACGCGGGGATCCAGTTTCTTAAGTGCTGGATTCCCTTTTTCCCACCTAAGCTTCATCGATAAAGCTCTGGTGGGCGCGGCAAGGGAATGACAATGGAGGTGGTGACGCGGGACCCCGTAGAATCCGCTACGCTCCTTTACGGGGCAGACGCGGGACGTTGTGTTGTTTGTTGCATGTTACATGCTACGTGTTTCATGTTGTAGGACGTGTGTTTGTTATTGATTGTTGCTTAAGGTGGATTCCCGATTTAATTATTTAGCTGATTAAGCCTATCAGCCGTTTAGCCGGGAATGACAATATCGGTTTTGACGTAGGACGACTGGGACGAGCGACGAAGGACGTGATGTGCGTTTTCAGGTGTGCTATAATGTCTTGGTATGGATTCAGTTTCGGCTTTTATAGCCAATATCAATTGGGCGGCGCCAAGTTGGGATCTTTTTGTCTTTTTATTTTTTGTTATCGGTTCTTTATTGTACGGCTTTTCTTTGGGCAGAGACAGGATCATAGTCATCATGGTGGCGGTTTATATGGCTTTGGCCGTAGTGGGCAACGCGCCCATTATCAATCAGATAAATTTGGCCTTCAATATCAATGAAAGCGTGGTGCTCAAGATTTCATTTTTCTTGGGCGTGTTTGTGGTTTTGTTTTTTTTGCTGTCACGCAGCGCTTTGCTAAAAACGATTGGTGAAAACAATGCTTCCGGCAGATGGTGGCAGGTTATTTTGTTCAGTATTTTACAAATCGGTTTGCTGATAAGCATCACCATGTCCTTTTTGCCCAACGAAATATTAGCCTCTTTCAGTCAGTTTACGCGCGATTTTTTTATCAGCGATCTTGGCAAATCAGCTTGGTTGATAGCGCCGATCGCGGTTATGGCCTTGGGGCCCAAAGCTAAAAACGATTAACAAGGGAAGGCCTTTGGCTTTTCCATGGAATTAACAATGATTTATGAATAACGACAAAGTCTCCTTGAGCCGGTACATCTTGGTCATACTCTGTGTGTCCGTGGTGTTTACGGCTTTAATTTTGATTATTTTGAATTCTTGGGTTCAAAATAAACGTCTGTCTTCAAGCGGCGGCTCGGGCATTCCGGCCATAGATCAGGTTTTGTTTGGCCAATCATTTGAGGACGGATATAAGGCCGGTTATTTGGCCGCCAGATCCAAATATCAAAGAATGGCGCCCTTGCCCGAAGGCATGCCTGTCATGGGCTTGTCCGGCACGGTTGAGTCCATCAATGACAAACAATTGGTGGTTTTGGCTGACAATTTGGATGTGGATGAAATCGTGGACGGTGTTTCTTTAAAGCGCACGGCCATGGTGGATGAGCAGACTAAATTTCTCATGAGAACGCCTTTGTCTCCGGAAGAACAATCAAGGCAAATCGAGGCTTGGTCCCGTAATACCGGTGATGTGCCGCCTCCGCTGCCGTATACGGAAAAGACAATTTCTCTTAAAGACATTAAAGCCGGTCAGAATGTATCTGTCACAGCTGATGAAGATATTAAATTAAAAGAAAGTTTTTCAGCCAAAGAGGTGATTGTTTATCAACAACCTGAAATAGTCGTTCAACCTGAACCTGTCCCGCCGCCGATCGAAGAGTCTATGACGGAAGAAGAAGTTTCCGAAGATACGGGTATTGAATTGGAATAAAAGACGTGATTAAGCCAAAAAACTTGGAGTATTCCAAGTTTTTTTAATTAATAATTAATAATTTATAATTCGTAATTTTATTTACCTGTCTTGCCTTGACACGGGCCTTGTTTTATGCTGTAGTAGTACATTGCTCGCTCCAATTTTTGGAGGCAGTGTCGTAACTCGACAATGGAACAAAGCGCTGAAAAGCGCGGGAGGATAACATGAACCGTAACTCAACCAAGATCGCTGTGTTGGTTTGTCTTCTGTTCGTCGCGGCGGCCCTGGTGGGTTGCGGCGGAGGAGCGGAAACGCAAAACCATAACCCCAACCCTCAACCCGAGGCCGGTGACGCCGGGCCTGACACGGATGCAGATGTGCCTGACGCTCAACCCGAGGCCGAACCGGATGCCAAGGAAGTTGGGAATGACACCGGTGTGGATGCTGAACCCGACGCGGATGTGCCCGATGTTCAGCCCGAAGCTGAGCCGGATGTGGACGCGGAGCCGGATGCGGATTGTGAACACAGTGTTTGCGATCCGTGTTCGCCCGAAGGTTTGCTGTGCGGAGACTTGATTTGCTGGGAAGGCCTGTGGGCCATGAACAGCGATTCAGGTATTTCGCATGCCGGCTGTCCCCAGATTGACGCCGGGCCTGACACGGATGCAGATGTGCCCGATGTGCAGCCCGAAGCTGAACCGGATGCAGATGTTGACGGCGGACAGGTGCAAGAGACCGGTACGTTCGACGCGCCCCCGCCCCCGCCCGAAGTCTGCGACAACAACGCGGATGACGATGGGGATGGCAAGAAGGATTGTGAAGATCCGGATTGCTATCAAGCGGTCAACTGCAAGATCGATGTCTGCAACGGACTGGACGACAACAATGACGGCATTGTGGACAATGGTCCGGGCATGGAGTGCGCGGGTGTGGCCGGCAACAGCCAGTCCTGCGTCTTCATGTGCGGATCTACGCCTCTGCCCGGGACGCAGTCTTGCAACACCTCTACCTGCAAGTGGAATGCCTGCGCCAAGGTTGCAGTTACGGAGTCCAACTGTTCGGACGGCTTGGACAATGACTGCGATGGTCAGGTTGACTGCGCGGACTATGACTGCCAGATGAACTTCATCGGCTGTCAGTCCGAGATTTGCAACAATGGCGTGGATGACAACGGCGACGACCAGGCCGACTGCAATGATCCGCAGTGCGCCAACCACATCACCTGCGTCTGCGAACCACCTCAAGTGGGTTGGGATTGCCTGTACGCGGGTGCCTACCATCCTTGTGATCCGGCATACCGCTGTGACTGTTCCTTCAAATGGAACTATTCCTCGGCGCCGGGCGCTTTCACTTGTCAGATCGGAGATGCTTGCAACGGGCTGGATGACAATGGTAATGGCGCGGTGGATGAACCATTCGCTTGCGTGTACAACACCACTACCCAGTGCGTGACCACGTGCGGATCTATCGGCAGTCAATACTGCAATCTCAATTGCCAGCCACAGGCCTGCCAGCCGCCTCCGGAAAATTGTTCGGACGGCTTGGACAATGACTGCGACGGCAAGAAGGATTGTGAGGATCCGGACTGTGCTTTGGCCCCCAACTGCCAGGTTTCGGAAATCTGCAACGCCCTGGACGACAACAATGACGGCATTGTGGACAACGGTCCGGGCATGGAGTGCGCGGGTACGCCCAACAACACCCGTTCCTGCGTGACCGCTTGCGGTTCCCAGGGCGTTCAGGCGTGCAACACTTCCACCTGCCAGTGGAACGCGTGTGTGACGCCGGCCAAGGAGATCAAGTGCGGAGATGGCAAGGATGATGACTGCGACGGCTACGTTGATTGCGCTGATTCGGATTGCTGGGGTACGGCGGCCTGCTCGCACAACTTTGGTACTTGCGGGTCGGTTCAGTTGACCGGAGACGCCTTGAATTGCTCGGCTTGGAGCACGCAACAACTGCCCAAGCGGGTTTTGCAGGGCTGTGCTTTCTCGGACAGCGACCAATGGGTCGTGACCGGGGACTATGATCAGATCGAGGTCATGCGCAAGACTACCGGAACCTGGACTGCGGTTCCGATTCCGGTACCGGGCAAGCCTGAAGGCACCTCCATCACCTGCGTGCAGAATAACGTGTACTTGGTTTACAACCAGCACAACGCGCCGCAGGGCAGTATCGTGCTGGCCAAGTGGACGGGTTCGCAGTTCCAGCGTCTGAACACACCGTCAGCCGAGGGCTACGCTTCCACGACCGCCTGGGCCTTCGACGCTTCGAACGTTTGGATCTTCGGAGTAAGATGGTCAGGTGAGCAGAACACCGTGGTCTTCAAGTGGAATGGCACGACCTTGGTCAAGACACCCTACCTGGAGGGTGATGACAGGACGTTCTATGTCACGCGTTTCTATGCCACCGGCACGACCAATGTCTACGCCGCGGGCTATGACCGTCATCGGCAAACGTCAGTCGAAACAGCGGTTTTGACGCATTGGGACGGCGTTTCTTGGGCGCGGATGTCCACGCCCGTTTTCCCCGGAGCGTTCATGGTCATTCATGGGACATCGGCCTGCGATGTGATGGTGGGTGGCTTTTATGCGGCTGCAAACCAAGACGCACAGGCAGTCAGTTTCCAGCGCAACGGGTCAAGCTGGGTGTCTCAGACGTACCCCGGACGCAAAGAGCTCATGTCCTTGATCAAGCGGTCTTCCTTCAAGTATCTGCTGTCATCCCAATCATTTGATGGTTGGGACTGGATTACGGATATCGGAACCAGCAATGGTGACAGCACCTTGAATTGGTTCCGTCCCGCCGAGGAGTTCTACAGGCCGCTTGCCAGCTGGTCGATCCCCGGCAGTACCATGCTCATGGTGGCCGGCGAAGGCAATGGAGGCTACATCTCCAGCGCCTCTTGTCAGTAATACAAACCCCTTTCACCCCGCTCCTGCGGGATCTCGAGAGGGGTATTTTTATGCCCTCACCAGCTCGCCGTGAGCGAGCATCCTCTCTCGGTTCCGGGCGAGGAACGGGTTGAGTGATCTGTGCTGTTATTAATAGATTGCCACGCTTCGCTCGCAACGACAGTATAACGGTTATGTCATCACGAGGAGTTGGACGACGTGGTGATCTGCTTAGAAGACTTGCTTATGAGTGAGATTGCCACGCTTCGCTCGCAATGGCATGGTTGTTTTTTGTCATCTCGACCCCTTCGGCTGCGCTCAGGGCAGGCTTCGCGGAGAGATTCCATTGGTCGCCGGAGCGGGTGAGGGTTTTTATTCGTGTGGATAAAACAAGGCCTGGAATTGAAAATATGCTATACTGTTAACAGAAATTTATATGCATAAAAAAATATATTTTGGTTCCCTTTTGATAGTCGCGGGAATCATCGGTCTTTGGCAGTTGGCCAACGCGGCCACCACCTGGCAAGGCCCGCCCACCAGCTGTACTTATCCTGGCCAAACCAACTGTAATACGGACGGAGTTATATGGAATAGACTGAATCCCGAAGATGCTGCTGTTCCCGCTAATACAGGGGGTTTTAAAGTGCAGGGTAAGGCGATTATTATAAATGACATCAAAGGCTATAATGATTTTTATATCCCTGATACCAAATCAATTAGAGTCGATAAATCCGGTGACTCAATCATTCGTATTGGTAATTGGGGTGGAACGGGAAATCATCAAAGCGATCTAGTAATTTATGGAGATTTGAAAGTTGAACAGAGGACGGCTTCAATGACAATACCTCAAATACAAACTCCCTGGCTCTGTCTAAACGGAGACTGCCGAGATGTTTGGCCGTCTGGTGGAGGTGGAGGCGGTACGGTCACCAGCGTAGGTTCGGGCAATGGCTTGACCGGCGGGCCGATTACGGGTTCCGGGACCTTGTCCATCATGACCTGCGCCAATGGGCAGATACTTAAAGTTTCTGGCGGAGTATGGGCTTGTGGTGCTGATATTGATACCAATAGCGGAGGCACGCTCACCGGCATAACGGCTGGCAACGGCATCAGCGTGTCCGGAGGCGCGCCCAGCCCCACTGTCAGCATTAATGATTCTTATGGCTTTGGCTGTGCCAATGGTCAAGTTAGAAAATGGAACGGTGCTTCTTGGGTCTGCAGTGGTGATGCGACGGCTACCGTGGGTGCGGGTACAGGCATAATCATTACGGGTACGGCTCCTAATTACACAGTCAATGTTGATGATAATCGTTATGTGAATGTAACCGGTGACACCATGACCGGTTCTTTGACGGTGCAGGGGAATATGGATGGTAATTTAACCAATAGGTTTGGTTACAGTAGTACTCTCGGAAATTGGTTGATGAACATTCAACCGGCAGGCAATGCCATCAATACCATGGGTACCATTAATCACACCGGAGCCATCAATTCAACCGGCAATATAAGTATTACGGGTACGAGTCGTATAACTTCACCTCAATATTGTATCGGCGCCAGCTGTATTACGGCTTGGCCTTCTGCCGGTGGGGGAGGTGATTTTACGGATGTTTTTGCTACCGCTCCCTTAGCGTCATCTCAATCGGCAGGACCGCAAACAACCATTTCATTAAATCATCCCTCAACCTCGGATCCTTCTGACCGTGTTTGGGTTTCTTATTGTACATCTTTGTCAGGAGGAACTTGCGTTGGTAGGGGCTGGACAACAAAAATACCAGGTACCATTACCGGAATCACAGCCGGTGCCAATATGACAGGCGGTGGATCCAGCGGTGCGGTAACTCTTAACGTGACGGATAACTGGGTAAATACCACTGGCGATAGCATGAGTGGAAATTTGACCATTAATAGTCCAGCGACTTTGAACTTTGGTTCGACTCATAGACAGATGATAAATTTAAATGGCACTGCTTATGGTATTGGAACTCAAACCATAACCACCTATTTTAGAAGTGCTGGCGGTTTTGCTTGGTACAGAAACGGCACGCATAGCGATGTGCAAAACGTAGCGGGTACAGGCGGAACAACCCCCATGACTTTGTCTTATGACGGGGTGTTGAACACGGCTAGTTCTATCTATTCAGGCGATGACATGCATGTATCAGATTGGTTGCAGGTTTGGGGCAATTCCACTTTGCATGGAAGCGCCACGGTTGGCAGTACTTTGACCACGGGAGGTATTTTTAGGGCAACAAATGCGGTTTTGCTGGCTAATAATGCCACCTATTTTTCCGGTGGTACATTAAGCGGGTGGCCGCGTTTGGGTATGATTGTTGAAAGCGGGCCCACCTTAAGTATGGGCATACCCTATTGGGGCAGCAGTGAGTATCAGGTAAGAAGATATGCTACGGACGGCACCAGTGTTATTTTATGGGCAATAAACAATACTTACGGAGATGCTTTTTTGGCTCGCGGTAATTTGACTCTCCAGAATCTTGGCGGCGGACGAGGTGTGGCCTATAAACCAGGAGGTGGATCGTGGGCGGCTACATCTGATTTTAGGCTTAAGAAAAACATCAAGCCTATATCAGATGCTCTTACAAAATTAGAGAAACTAAACGGTGTGGAATTTAATTGGATAAATCCTCAGGAACATGGCAATGATAACAATAAACAAGGAGGATTTATAGCGCAAGAAATCGAAAAATATTTTCCTAACTGGATAACCGAAACGAGTGTTGACGGAGTTGATCAGGCTTTAGTCGGTGATAAAGCCAAAGCAATCAACCTTCCTTATGAATTCGATGCTCTAGTGGTTGAGTCAATCAAAGAGTTAAAAGCTCAAAACGAAGAACTCAAAGCTAAAAATCAAGAACTGGAAGCCCGTTTGCAAAGGCTGGAAGCTCTGATCAAATAAACAAAATCCCCGCCATTCGCGGGGATTTTAATAATCAATTTTTAACGCCTAACCAAAATAACAGAACTCGTATTTTGTGTATTGATAGCCAAACCCTGACTATAAGTGTTTAACAGCCATTGAGGCGCGGTAATTATTTGGGTCCATTGCCAGCCCATGGCAAGAAAGGCGGCTTCAGAGGAGATGGGGCGGAGCCGTCCTTTTTCCACATAGTAGACTACCGGGCTGTTGGGTGACTTAAGCAGTTCACCGTCGTCAAATGTATACGGCCGGGCATCGGCTAAAGCATTGACGGTTTCTTCGGGCAGGGTTTGTATGGAGGCGCCGGGGAAGTAATGGTTCAAAAAAACACCGTCCAATAACACGTATTTTTTATTGTTCCAGACATACCAGACGCCGGGTGAATCAGGTTTTTTGATCAGTGTTCCGTTTGGGATGGCGGAAATCGGTTGGATAACAGTCGGCAGCTTTAAATCTATTGCAGGAGAGGCTTCTTGCCAACTAAAAGCTGACCAGGTCCATTTAGCCAGTCTTTCAGCAACCGCAAACATGTCCGCCCGTGTGGGCGCGCCCAAAACCACAATCATGAGTTCGCGCTCGTCATCTTTGGCCGGGCGTACACGGTAGACTAAATTGTGCAGAGATTCGTCCAAATAGCCGGTTTTGCCCCCGGTAACATACAAGCCGTTTTTAGGATCAAGCAGTAATTGGTTGGTATTGGAGATGGTTTTGATTTCACCCGTGTTACGGATGGTGAAGGTGTATTTGGCTGTGCTGGCCGGGGTTTGAATTTCGCTTCTATTAAACGCGGTTGCGGCAATGGTCAGCATTTCGCGGGCCGTGGTCTGGTTAGACGGATCCATGCCAGAAGAGTCATTAAAAAGGGACTGGGTACAGCCCAAAGATTTAACTTTGGAGTTCATGGCTGTGATAAAGCCCGTGTAACCCAAGCCTGACAAACGCCCAAAAGCCGTGGCCGCGTTATTGGCACTGCCCGTAATGCTGGCGTACATCAAATCTTGGATGGACATAGTAGCTCCTTCGTCCACCCGCAAACGTCCGCCTCCAACCTCATCTGAGGCTTTTATGGACACGATAGCACTCCAGGAAGGTTGTCTGTCGATAAAAGTCAAAGCGCCAACTAGTTTGGTCAGGCTGGCGGGCACCCAAAGCTTATCAGCGTTATATTCAAACAGTATTTTTTTGGTTTTGGCATCCATGACAACCGCGGCCGCAAAATCAGTTTCTCTAAAACTGAAAGCGGTTGACGACGTCTGGTACGGAATGGATTGGGCTAAAGATGGCCGGGCAAATAGTAAACAAAAAGCCATCAGAAGAAAACTAAAAAGACGGGTTGCGGGCATATAATCCATCATACTTGATGGAAACAAATAATTAAAGTTGCTTTAAACCGGGCCTGACAAGACTTTTTCCACATCGTTGCTTTTCCATTACGGCTCATATAACATGTAACTTAACACAAAAATATGCTTAAAGTCTGGAATTCTTTATCTAGAACGCGTGAGGTTTTCGGCTCCATCATCCCGCATGAGGTCAGGATGTATACCTGCGGACCCACGGTTTACGAAAGGGCCTCTGTCGGCAATTTCAGAGCTTATGTGACCTGGGATATTCTAAAACGCTTGTTAAGATCCGAGGGTTTGCAGGTAACGCATTGCATGAACATCACGGACGTGGGTCATTTGGTGGGGGATGGGGACCAGGGTCAAGATAAAATGCAGGTCACGGCTCAAAAAACCGGTAAAGATGCTTGGCAAATTGCTAAAGAGTATGAAGCTTTGTTTCTTCAAGACGCTGAAGCTTTGAATATAGAATTACCGCCCGCGCCTTTGCTTTGCCGGGCCACGGAACACATCGAAGAGCAAATTAAACTGATCCAAATCCTGGCGGACAAGGGCTATACATATCAAACTTCGGATGGCATCTATTTTGATACCTCAAAATTTCCGGATTACGGCAAGCTCTCAGGGCAGTCTTTGGAGGAAAAGAAAGAAGGTGCGCGCGTGGAAACCAATGCCGAAAAACGCAATCCCACGGACTTCGCCTTATGGAAGTTCAGTTACCCCGGTGGAGTAGATCGTGAAACTTTATCCTCGACGTGGGACGAGCGACGCGGGACGCTGGACGACATTCATCCCAAGCGTCACATGGAATGGGAAAGCCCGTGGGGCTTGGGTTTTCCGGGCTGGCATCTGGAGTGCTCGGCCATGAGCCGCAAATATCTGGGACAGCCTTTTGATATTCATTGCGGAGGCGTGGATCACATACCCGTGCATCATGAAAATGAAATCGCCCAAAGTGTGGCCGCTTATGCCGTGCCTTTGGCCGAGTTTTGGCTGCATAATGAGTTTTTAACCATCGACGGGCAAAAAATGAGCAAATCATTGGGGAATTTTTATACTCTGGATGATTGCCGTGAGCATGGTATAGAACCTCTAGCTTTAAGATATTTTTATTTGGGCGCTCATTATCGCTCCAAACTGAATTTTACCTGGCAAGCGGCCGAAGCCGCGCAAAACGCTTTGACCAAATTAAGGCAAACAGCCAGGGAATGGGACGCTCCAACCGAAGCGGACACCGCTGTACTGGCCGCCTTTAACGAACAAATGCACGATGACTTTAATACGCCGGCCGCCTTGGCGGTTTTATGGGAAATGGTCAAGTCCGACTTGCCCGGTGAACGCAAGGCCGCCACTTTGTTGCAGATGGATGAATTATTGGGCTTGAAACTGGACGAATATGTGGCCAAACCCGTGCAGATTCCCGAGCATATCGCGCAGATCGCTCAAAGACGCTGGGAAGCGCGTGTCAGACAAGATTGGACTGAAGCGGATCAATTGAGACATGAGCTGGAAAGTTTGGGTTGGGTCATGCAAGACCGTGAATCCGATTACACTCTCAAACCTTCCAGGTAAACGGATCGTTTAAGATTAAAGCCGCCCGCCCGCGGCTTTATTTAGTTTAGGCTTTAAGTTTATTTGTGCTATAATATGGTTATAAACACGAGTTGTTTTTATTTTATGACTTTACCCAGCCAGTCCTCGTCCGGCAGTCCTGAAAAACCGGATTTGGCGAAATTTAATTCGCATCCGGAACACGAAGTATCAGGTTTGGAAGCCGATGAATTGGCTTTTGAACAGACCGTGGAAACAGAAAAGCCTATCTTGGAAGCTGAAAAAGAAAATGCCGGTTCAAACAGTGCCGCTCATATTACTTCTTCCATCCCCACGCAGGCCCAGGTAACCGCTTTGGAAAAAGATCAAGTGACCATTGAGGTTGAGCAAATCTTGGAAAAAAATTTGGCGGATATTTATCAATCTTTGCCCGAAGATGTAAAACCGGTTTTTAAGAAAAAAGGAGAACAGACCGCTTTGGCGATCACGGAGATGGTTAAAAGAGCGGCCGTTAAAATGAACGAGGTAATGCAATTGGTGATGGATTGGCTTAAAATTATTCCCGGAGTCAACCGCTTTTATCTGGAGCAAGAAGCCAAAATAAAGTCAGATCATATCGTGGCCCTGTCCGAACAAATAAAACAAGACCGCTTAACCAAATAACAATGTTTAGTTTTAGCACTTTAGCCCTGCAAGTTGATTTGATGACGGATACCTCCGCCGGTTTTACGGTTAATTCTTTCATCAATCAGACTCTGTTATGGGAAATTTTTGGTACATTGATTTTAATAACGGTCGTTTTCATAGTTTTGTTTTTAGTGCGCCGCTATTTGTTATTGCGCATTCAAACACAAAGAACTTTTGATATCATGGTGCTTAAAGTGAGGGTGCCCAAAGAGATTCGGCAGGAAGATGTTGAGCATTCCAAAAGTCTCCAGCAAATGCAGGAGTTGATCGGTTTCACGGAAACCATTTTTCAAACCATAGGCAGTTTGACGCCTAAAACCAGTTTTAAAACATGGTTGTTCGGCCGGAGCGATAATTTCAGTTTCGAGATGGTGGCTGAAAAAAGTCTGATCAGTTTTTACATCAGCTGTCCGCGTTCCATGCACGAATTCGTGGAATCTCAAATTCAGGCTCAATATCCTCACGCTTCCATCGAAGAAGCTGAAGACTACAATATTTTTAAACCCAACAGTATAATTTTAACCTCTCATCTGACTTTCAAACGTCCCAGCTATCTGCCCATCAAAACCTACAAAAAGATGGAGAGCGACCCCATGAACAGTATTACCAACGCTTTGTCCAAGATAAAAGATCAGGACGGCGCAGCCATACAATTCATGATTCGTCCGGCGGCCAGAAGCTGGAACAGCGAAGGTTTGAGGATCGCGCGCGAAATGCAGCAGGGTAAAAAGTTTAGCGATGTTCAAAGCGGAGGCGGAGCTTTTTCCAAGGAGGCCATGAATGTTATCCGCGGCCCCAAAGATAAAACACAGGAAGAAGCGTATCGTCTTTCTCCTCTGGAGGAGGAAATGGTCAAAGGACTGCAAGAAAAAGCCAGTAAGGCGGGCTTGGAAGTCAATATCAGAGTGGTCACCAGTTCTCAATCGGCCCAAACCTCGCGCCGTTATCTGGATGATATTTTAAATGCTTTCGGCCAATATAATATTTTTGAATTCGGCAATACTTTCAGTGTCAGGACTCCGGGCAATCACGCGCTGACCATCTCGCATTTTATTCATCGTCATTTTGATCCGCGCTATAAAATTATCTTAAACAGCGAGGAGCTGGCCTCTTTGTATCATTTGCCTTTGGCTTCAACCGAAACCCCCAATATCGATTGGCTGCTGGCCAGAAAAGCGGTACCGCCTTCCAATTTGCCCAGAGAAGGTCTTTTGTTGGGTTTATCCGAATACAGGGGCCATGTTTACGAGATTCGCATGAAAGATCCGGACAGGCGCCGTCACATGTATATCATCGGTAAGTCCGGCGGCGGTAAATCGGTCTTGCAGGTCTCGATGATCAAGCAGGACATAGAAAACGGCAAAGGCGTGTGTGTTATCGACCCTCATGGTGACTTGGCGGCGGAATGCTTGGAGTACGTGCCCAAAGAGAGGGCTGAAGATGTTATTTATTTCGATCCTTCGGATTTTGAACGCCCGATCGGCTTGAACATGCTGGAGTTTGATGCTTCACAGCCTTATCAAAAAACATTTGCCACCGAAGAGATGTTGAAGATTTTTGATCAACTCTATGATCTAAAATCAACCGGCGGTCCCATGTTCGAGCAATACATGCGCAATGCCATGATGCTGATCATGGACGATCCGGAGTCAGGCTCGACTTTGCTGGATGTGCCCAAGGTTTTGGCTGATGAAGAGTTTAGACGATACAAGTTGTCCAAGTGCAAAACTCAAACCGTCCGTGATTTTTGGACCAAAGAAGCTCAAAAAGCCGGCGGTGAAGCTTCCTTGGCCAACATGGTTCCTTATATCACGTCCAAGTTAACGCCTTTTATCGCCAATGATTTCATGCGGCCGGTTATTTCACAGCAAAAAAGCGCTTTTAATTTCAGGCAGGCCATGGATGAGGGTAAGTTGATTTTTTGCGCTTTGAATAAGGGTAAACTGGGTGATATCAGCGCTTACTTGATCGGCATGATCGTCATCGGCAAAATCCTCATGGCCGCCTTATCGCGCACTGACATGGATCCGGCCAAGCGCAAAGATTTTTATCTGTATATTGATGAGTTTCAAAACTTTTTAACCGATTCGATTACCGCTATTTTGTCAGAAGCCAGAAAATACGGACTTAACTTAATCATAGCTCATCAATTTATCAGCCAATTGACTCGCAAAGGAGGGGACACTCTAATCAGAGATGCGATTTTCGGCAACGTAGGCACCATGGCCGCTTTCAGAATCGGCGCTGATGACGCGGAGTTTTTGGAAAAAGAATTCGCGCCGATTTTTTCCAAATATGATTTGGTTAATACCGAGGCCTTTACGGTTAATATCAAATTATTAATTGATAATACGGCCAGTAAAGCTTTTAACATGAAAACCATCAAACCGAATTCCGGCAATAAAGAGCTGGCCAATATGATTAAAGAGTTGTCACGCTATAAATACGGCCGGAAACGTGAATTGGTTGAGATGGAAACCATGGAGAGGTACTCATCTTTAAATAAAATGATCAATGATTAGGCTTGGTTGGAAATTTGTTAGTCATTTGACTTTTTCCAATGGCCGAGTAAACTTTAAGTAATAAAAATCCAAATGTGGATAATTGCCAAAATAGCCATTATTCGCTCAACCAAACAAAATATATGACTACTTACCTGGATCCCCAAGACGAAAACAATCTCCAAGATATGGCCGAAGACAGCGAAAATACCGAAATGGAGTTAATACAGCCCAAAGTGCAGGCGGAAGATCAAGCCGAGGGCGGGTCTGGTTTGAGCTCGATAGATACAAAACTGGCTTTGGCCCAAAAAATTATCAGTAATTTAAAGAATAATCTAGCCAATTTGGAGCGTTTGCTGGCCAGTGATGCCGAATCAGCCGATATTGAACAGTTTATCAGGCATACCAATACTGAGGACGGAGAATTAATGCATCCCATCAACGAAGGTAAGATTTTGGAAGGTGTGTTTGACGGTCAAAATATGATCGGTTCAGATGGCAAGCTTTACATGGTTCCGCCCAATTACGCCTCCAAATCCAAGTTGGTGGAGGGTGATATTATGAAGCTATCCATCCAGCCTAATGGCAGTTTCATGTATAAACAGATCGGTCCGATAGAACGTCAAAGGGTTATGGGGGTCTTAACCAAAGATGAAGTCACAGCTGATTGGAAAGTGGTGGCTGATGGCCGTAAATACAACATTTTAACCGCTTCGGTTACCTATTTTAAAGGCAATGCGGGGGATGATATTGTGATTTTAATACCCAAGAACGCCCCCTCAAAATGGGCGGCGGTGGAGAATATCATAAAAAGAGACTAAAGGACTCAAAATATAATTAAAAAAATAAGAACTTGGCCGTATGGCCGAGTTTTATTTTAGGTAAAATTTTAATACCCATTTGTTCTTTTATCTTTTTTTCTTTGGTGCTAAGGTATTGGCCGTATGGCAAATTTAAGCCGGCAATACAGGCCAAAAAAATTCCAAGATATTTACGGGCAAAGCAATATCGTTGAGACTTTACGTAAAGAGGTTGAACAGAATAAACTGGGTCATGCCTATCTTTTTTCCGGTCCACGCGGCGTGGGTAAAACCACAGCTGCCAGAATTTTTGCCAAAGCCGTTAATTGTCTCGCTCCCACCCAGGGAGAACCTTGCTTAGAGTGTGAAGCGTGTAAAAAAACATCCTTGGGCGGCTGTATAGATATTATAGAAATGGATGCGGCTTCGCATACCGGGGTTGATAATGTGCGCGAGGCGATCGTCGAACATGTCAGGTTTGTGCCGGTTGAGCTCAAATACAAAGTTTATATCGTGGATGAAGCTCACATGCTGTCCAATTCAGCCTGGAATGCTTTGCTTAAAACCATCGAAGAGCCGCCCGAGCACGCTATTTTTATTTTTGCGACCACAGAGAAGCATAAGGTGCCGGCCACCATTGTTTCCCGCTGTCAGAGGTTTGATTTCAAAAAAGTCAGCCGTGAAGACATTGTTAAACGTCTCAAAGAGTTGGCTTCCAATGAAGATTGCCAAGTTGATGATGTCGTTTTAAAAAATGTGGCCGTCAAATCAGAAGGCTGTTTAAGAGACGCGGAAAATATTCTGGGGCAGTTGTTGAGTTTAGGCGAAAAAAACATCACTTCTGATATAGCATCTTTAATCATCCCGGCTTCCAATTTGCCGCATGCCTTGGGTCTATTGGCGGTTTCTTCGGGCAGAGATGTAAAGAATGCTCTGCATGAAGTCCAAAGGCTGGAGGACGAAGGTATTTCCTTGATGCCTTTGTTTGATGATTTATTGACTACGGCACGGGAATTGATGGTCTACAAAGCTTCAGGTAAAACGGACATCCTGGATTCAGGAGTTGAATCCCTAAAAATTATCCAAGATGTTTGTCGGGTTTTCAGTCATCAGGAGTTAATAAATATTTCTTTATTGCTGATGGAAAGACGTAAAGATGCCAAACAAGGATTGGATCCGCGTTTTGCTTTGGAAATGGCCGTCGTGGCCGTGGCCGTGGGTGCTACCGGCGAGTTCTCGTCTACAAATCAAATGGCCGGGCCCGTTACAGCAACCGAGTTAAGAGTGCGCGATTCCGGGGCGACAGGAGCGGTAAATGAAATGGCGGGACTGCCCGAAACGGTAGCACCCAAAGACTCGCCCGAACTGCCGGTTCAGCCGGCAGTCGTTGACCGGCCGCCGGTAGCGGCACAGGCAGATGCATCAAAACAAGTCCTTTCTTTGGACGAAGTCATTAAAATTTGGAGCAAGTTGCTGCAGTCCTTGGAAGATCATAAATCATTGGTTTTTATTTTGAAACTCTGCCGGCCAAGGAGCGTGCAAGGTGAAAAAATCATTTTGGAGTTTCAGTATCCTTATCATCAGCAGACCATTTTGCAAAATCAAAAAAATAAATTACTGATCGAAGATTCTTTGCGTAAATTGAGCGGTCTCCCGAGTTTAAGTATTGACGGCTTGGTGAATAGCTCGGCCGATTCAACCGAACCGGGTAAAAAAGATATGGCCAGCAATTTGATAAATGCCTTTGGCGGCCGGCTTGTTTCTTGACAGCGCGCCTTAAAAGTGGCAAAATCAGCCCTATTCCGGGGTCGTCTAATGGTAGGACAACAGACTCTGAATCTGTTTATCGGGGTTCGAGTCCCTGCCCCGGAGCCAACCTCCAGCTTAACCAGCCGGAGGTTTTTTTGCAGGGACTCGAACCAATAAAGAATGTATATTGGACATGTTTATGCGAGATTATTATCATAATTAATGTTAAGGCTAAATATTTTAAACAGAAGATAAAAATGAATGCCATCATAGGCTTGGTCGGGCCCAGCGGTTCCGGTAAATCAACTCTTATTCAAGAGATGGTTAAGATTTTTCCAAAGATTGAGATTGCCAAATCACTGACCACCAGACCGCGGAGAAGTGATGAGGATTCTTTGTTTTATGATTTTATCAGCCTTCAGGCATTGCGCTTGTTGGAAAAGGAAGGGCGGCTGACTCATGTATCTGAATACGCGGGTTATTATTATTCCAATGATAAACAGTACCTCGATTCTTTACTGAAAAATCATTACGGTATTATGGCTTTGGTGGAATCCGGAGTTGAATACTTGAGGCAGTCCGGCTATGAAGTCAGAATAATTAAAATTCAGCCGGCAGATTACGCTTTGACGGCCGACATTGGGCGGCAAAAAGCCGACCGTCAAAGAGCTTTGAGTCATATTAAATCAGATTTTGAGATAATTAATTCTTTTCAGCCCGGAGGATTGGAAAAATCAGTTAAGACTTTAACTGATTTTATAAATTCTTGGCTTGTTTAAAAGCCTTAAGCAGAGCTTGATGGTCTAGGTTGGAGATAGATAACAAATAAAACAGTTCCGGGCCTTTTAGCAGCAGTATCGAGCCTGTGGAGCTTATTTTGGAGTAACAGCGCGGTTTGGGAATTTCATTTTTTAAATATTGGTACATGTCTTTAACTGATTGCGCGGCCAAAAGCATGTCCGGTCCGATTTGATATTTTAATAAAATTTTGGCCTCCAGATAGCTTAATATTTTAATTTCTTCCAGTTCATCAAAATTGATGGTTATCAATGAACGGTTTTCGGGCTGATGAATATTTTTGACTTTCAAATCCAGAATGATTTGCTGGTTTTTGAGTTCATAACCGGGCAATTGCCGGTCTGCAAGCTGGTTGATTCTTTGCAGCAGGGGATGTATGGCCGGCACCAGTCTTTTACGGATAAAGATGTAAAAAGACATCAAGATTAACTGTGAGTAAGACAGAGCGCACAGGGTCAGGGGCTTGCCGGCGTTTGACGCGACCAATAGATAAAGGATGCCGGACAAAAACAAGACGAATAACGGATAACTGATCAGATTCACGTAAGCCCGCCAGAGAGCTATATGACCGGCCGTTTTGGACAATCGATTGGCATCGTTCGAACTCTGGACATGGTTTGATCGCATGGCTCGGCTCTTGTTTATCCAAAACAATCCGGTTTCAATCAAACCCAAAGCCAAAATGCCGGCCGCCAGCCAAAGAATGATTTCCAAGATGGAACAAGGAGAGTCATCAAGCAGTGTTAAATAGAAGATGGCCAGCCATAAAAATACGCCAAAAGTCGCAATAGCCAAACCGGTTGACGCTTCAGCTATTAAACGAAATTTGATAAACATATCTTATACGGCTTCTTTTTGTCTTTTTAGCAAAAAGGCTAAAATAGGAGGCGTCAACAAAGTGGTTAAGATAACTACTATTACAATAACAGAAAAAACCGCATCTGACACCACGCCCAGGGATTTACCGATGCCCGCGAAGATAAGCCCCACTTCTCCGCGGGGGATCATGCCGGCTCCGACCAGGAGTTTGTTGCACTTGCCGGCTGCCAGACCGGCCATCATCTTTGTGACAAACGCGGCCAGGGTTATCGCCAAAGCGACCATGAGTATGGGCAGATTAAACATGGTTTCCAGTTTAACGGCCATGCCCGTCATCACAAAGAAGATAGGGATTAGAAAATTGCCCAAAGGTTCAATTAAATCTTCAATGTGGCGGTGAGAATGTTTTTCCATGACTTTCGCCACTCGGTCCTTAAGAGCAGAATCCGCTTCTTGCAGTTCGTCCTTGATGTCGCGCAAAGCTTTGGGATCTTTAAAATATCTGAAATGCACGGGATCCAATACCAAGCCGGCCGCGAAAGCACCGACAATAGGAGCCAGTCCAATCTTTTGAGCCAAATAAGCAAAAGCTAAACAAAAGCTGATAGCCAAAGTAAACTTCATGGCAACTCCGGTATGTATTTTTGAGAAAATTTTGCCCAGCCAGGGAGCTGCTATCTGACCCAAAACCACAGCGCCCGCTAAAAACAAAATGGATTTGGCAATAATCCAAGCTACCAGACCCAAACTGACGGCGCCCAAGGTGACAATGGCGGTTACCACGGCTAAAATAATCAAGCCCAGCACATCGTCTATCACAGCCGCACCCAAAACGATCTGAGCTTCTTTGGTCTGCAATTTATTCAGGTCTTTGAAAACACGTGCCGTGATGCCGACCGAGGTGGCCGTTAAAGTTGCGCCCAAAAAGAGATAGGCATTGGAAGACAGCCCGGGCATGAGCCAGGGCCCTATTAGATAAGTCCCGGCGATAAACGGCAAGATGACTCCCACGATAGCTACTAAAAAAGCCGTTTTACCGACTTTGGCCATTTGTTTAATGTTGGATTCAAGACCGATTTGAAAAAGTAAAATGATAACGCCCAGTTCACCTAAAAATGCAATAATGGAATCGTGTTTAAGCGGTTCAAAATAATGGAAACCCAATAATCCAAGATTACCCAGCAGAACGCCGACCAATAGCTCTCCCAGTACGGTTGGTTGCCCTAACTTGGCGATCAAGCCCGATACCTTGGCCGCTATTAAGATTAGCGCTATCCATAAAAATACCATGGCTTGAGAGCCGTGCCCCGAGGCTTCACCGCCGCCTCCCGCGGCATGCGCGTAACCGGCCGCTAAAATAATCGGCAGAGAGTAGACCAAGGCTTTTTTGATTGGCATATCAAAGATTATTTTTATTAGAGCAACAGATTACACCAATTTAGACAAATAATCAATGCCCTGACTTTTTGATTTTTTTGCATGGTCTGTGTATAAAAGATGTGTTACAATTCGAAACATGAGTAATAAATTTTACGCTGGATTAAGCGTGGCGGCAGTTTGCCTCATGCTTTTGACGGGTTGTGGACGGGAGAAGGCCCAAGTTTCGTCTGAACCAGTAACCGAAACAGTGGAAGAGACGACGATGGACACGTCAAAGACCAACGAACTGGCGCAGGATACGGCTTTGAGCAATCCTGCTACGGTCTATTGTCTGCAGGAAGGCGGAGAGTTTGTCATGAAAAAAACATTGGATGGTGCTACCGAGGGTTTTTGCATCCTGCCAAACAATATTACTTGCGAAGTTTGGGTTCATTATCAGGGCAATTGCCCAACCAAACAGCCAACCGTAAAAGAAAATGAAGCGGAAAAAGAGACTGAAGAGAGGCTGAGCCCGAAGGAGGAAGGATTTGAAGATGCCGCCCCTTCAACTTTGGAACAAGATGGTCAGAATCAGGGTGACTCATCTCAAAAACCGGCTGATGAGACTAAGGATGGGGAGTCAACCGATATAAAAGATGAAAATGATTTGGAATTGAGTGTTGAAGTCGGGGAAGATCCGGGCGAGCTGGTAAGTTCCTGGAAAACCAATGGCTTAAAAGCGCCGGAGGGTTTTTATGTTATGTTGTCAGGTGACAATAACATTGAGTATCCAACCAAGTACACGCATGAATTGAAAAATTCTCAATCCAGATCTTTCGTATGGACAGGCTTAACACCTCAAAAAACTTATTACTTCAGGGTGTGTATTATCGAAAAAGGGGATTGCCGGCATTACAGTCCCGTGATTTCGGGTACGGTTCAATAAACATATGTCAAAAAAGCTGTTTGAATATCAAGATGAGCACATGAGAACGGATTTGCCGGCCAACGCGCGTATCAACCCTCAAGACATGCGACGTGCCAGGCAGGCTGTTATCAAACTGCATGAAACCGGCCAACAGGGCTGGCTGGATATTCTGGAAGACGAAAAATATTGGAGCTTGGTTAAACAAAAAACAGCCGGTTTCAAAAAATTCAAGCATTGTTTGGTTTTGGGTATCGGCGGGTCTGACTTGGGTGCCAGGGCTATTTTATCGGCAGTCAAGCCCAAGTCCGGAGCTGCGCGGCTGTGGTTTGCGGGTGACACCACTGATCCGGATAAAATCGAAGAAGTCTTTGCGGCCATCCCTTGGAAACAGACGTGTATCAACGTTATCAGCAAGTCCGGAGGCACGCTCGAAACCATGTCCGTCTTTTTTGCGGCCAAAGAAAGGCTGGAAAAGGCGGTAGGCAAAAACAAAGCGAATAAGTGCATTATCTGTACCACTGACCCGGAAGAAGGTGAATTGCTGAATTACGCGCAGCTTATGGGCTGGGCAACTTTGCCCATTCCCAAAAACATAGGCGGCAGATTTTCTGTCCTGACGGCGGTGGGAATATTTCCTTTGTCCCTGGCCGGCGTTGACATTAAATCATTGCTGGAAGGCGCTCAAGCTATGAAAAACGATTGGCTGGCAAGCTCCGGGCCGCATATGACTGACAGGTTTGCCGCCTGGCAGTTGGCGCATGATAAACACAAAAAAAGGAATATTCACGTCATGTTCGCTTATTCCGCCAAGTTGGATTCCATGATTCATTGGTGGCGGCAAATTTGGGCCGAATCTTTGGGCAAGGCGCGCCGGCGCGATGGACGGAGCAATGAGTTCGCCCCTACGCCCGTGGCTTCGATCGGTCCTACGGATCAGCATTCCCAGCTTCAGCTTTATCAAGAAGGTCCGAACGACAAAATTTACACCTTCCTAACGGTCGATATTTTTCTTTCAAAAACAAAGGTGCCAAAAACCGCAGTTAAATTCCAGCCCTTGGCTTACGCGGCCGGAAAAGATTTCAGTTCAATCATCAAGGCCGAGGCTCAAGGCAGTATGCAGGCCTTGATCCAAGCCAGACGTCCGGTCTCATTAATAAAATTGCCGATTATTAATGAATTTCAACTGGGAGCTTTAATCGTATTTTTCGAAATCGCCACAGCCATGGCCGGTGAATTTTACAATATCAATGCTTTTGATCAGCCCGGAGTAGAGGAGAGTAAACAGCGCGCCAAACAACTGTTGACAGGTTAAAATGCATAAATGCCAGATTAGTGGTAAAATACAATCATTAAAAGTTTAATTTATTTCTATGGCCACAACCAAAAAGAAGCCGGCCGTCAAAGCCGGGGTTAAATCCAATGCCAAAAAGCCCGCGTCCAATGCCAAAAAAGGACTGCTGGCCGCCGGATTGGTAGCGGGCGCCGCCTTAGGCGTAGCCACTGCTTACTATCTTAATACACCCAAGGGCAAGAAGATGCTCCAACAAGCTGAAAAGAAAGCGTTGGAATTGCAAAAAAAGCTCATGAAAGAGCTGTCCAAGACCAAAAAACTGACCAAGCAGAGCTATGAAGAAGTGGTTGAAAAATTAATGAGCTACTACGTAAAAACCAAAGATATCAGCGCCTCTGAGGTGCCTGAAATCAGAGACTATTTGATGAGCAAGTGGAAGCAGATAGAAAAAGAGTACAAATCCGTTAAATAAACAAAAATCCCGTCAACTGACGGGATTTTTAGTCGGTATGATGATTTATTTTTTCTTGACGATTGATATTTTACCGCTTTTAACATCTATCAAGACATGGTCGCCCTCGGCCAATTTACCCTCGATGATTTTGAGCGACAGCTCATCTAAAATCAAATCTTGAATGGCTCGTTTTAACGGCCGGGCGCCATAAGCCGGATCATAGCCTTTTTCGATCAGCAGTGATTCGGCTTTATCACTGAAAGAAATTGTGATTTTTCTGTCTTTTAACCTTTTAGCCACTTCGTTCAGTTGAAGTTCAACTATGGATTTAAGGTCGGTTTTGGACAGGGCGTGGAAAATGATGGTTTCATCAACTCTGTTCAAAAACTCGGGCCGGAACATGTCGCGCAGCATTTCCATGATTTTTTCCTTCAAGCCATCTTCACCCTGACCGGCACCTGCTTCACCGTCATTGAAACCTATGACCTGACCCTTGGTGCCGAAATTAAGAATCATGTCAGAGCCGATATTCGAAGTCATGATAATGACCGTGTTTTTAAAACTCACGGTTCTGCCTTTGCCGTCCGTCAATCGGCCATCATCCAAAACTTGCAGTAAGGTATTGAAGATTTCGGGATTGGCTTTTTCGATTTCGTCCAATAAAACCACGGAATAAGGTTGCCGGCGAATTCTGTCGGTCAGCTGTCCGCCTTCATCATAACCCACATAGCCCGGAGGTGAACCGATCATGCGGGCGACCGAGTGCTTCTCTCCATACTCGCTCATGTCTAGCCGGATGACAGCCTCTTCATTATCAAACATAGCTTGAGCCAGGGCTTTGGCCAGTTCGGTTTTGCCCACGCCGGTAGGTCCTAAAAACAGAAATGAACCAATGGGTTTTTTAGGCTCGGATAACCCGGCCCGGGACCGTCTGATGGCATTGGCCACGGCCCGCACAGCTTCTTTTTGTCCGATAACACGCTTGCTTAATTCATCTTCCAGTTGAGCCAGTTTTTGCGCTTCTGATTCCAGCATTTTGGACACGGGTATGTGCGTCCAACGGCTGACCACGGTGGCGATATCTTCTTCGGTAATGGAATCCCTGAGCAACCCTCTTTTGCCTTGCAAATGTTTGAGCTTTTGTTCGGCTTTTTTCAGATTTTTTTCTTTTTCCGGAATGGAGCCGTACCTTATTTCCGATACTTTTTCCAGATCTCCGTTTCTTTCGGCTATCTCGGCTTGGCTTTTCAGTTTTTCAATATCTTGTTTCAAGCTTCGGATGTTATTCAGGATGTCTTTTTCGGCTTTCCAAGATAATTCCAGATCATCGGATTTTTCACGTATTTCGGACAGGTGTTTATCCAGCTGTTTCAGTCTGTCTTTGGAGTCAGCATCATCTTCCTTGACCAAGCTTCTTTTTTCGATTTCCAGCTTAATCATCTCGCGTTTGTATTTATCCAGTTCTTCGGGCATGGAACCGATTTGCATGCAAAGCCCGGATGCGGCTTCGTCCATCAAATCAACCGCTTTGTCCGGCAGAAAGCGATCAGTGATATAACGTGATGACAATTTGACTGCGGCAATCAAGGCCGCGTCAGTGATACGCACCCCATGATGCAGCTCGTATTTATCTTTGATGCCCCGCAAAATAGTCACCGCGTCTTCTTCACCCGGCTCTTCAACCATTATCGGCTGAAAACGCCTCTCCAAGGCCGCGTCTTTTTCTATGTGTTTTCTATATTCTTTAATAGTGGTAGCTCCAACCGCCCGTAATTCACCGCGCGCCAAAGCCGGTTTCAGCAAATTGGAAGCATCCATGGTTCCGCCTTCGCCCGTGGCTCCGGCGCCGACCAGGGTGTGGAGTTCGTCAATAAACAAAATCACCCGGCCATGGCTGTTTTGCACTTCTTTGATCAGAGCTTTCAGCCTTTCTTCAAATTCACCTCTGAATTTGGTGCCGGCCACCAAAGAGCCCAGGTCCAGGGAGACGACCTCTTTGTTTTTAAGTGATTCGGGCACATCACCGGACACGATACGCTGTGCCAAGCCTTCAACAATGGCGGTTTTGCCTACACCGGCTTCACCGATAAGCACGGGATTGTTTTTGGTCCGGCGGGATAGAACTTGCATGATACGGCGGATTTCATCGTCCCGGCCAATCACCGGATCTAATTTTTCTTGGCGGGCCAGTTCGGTTAAGTTGCGTGAATATTTTTCCAAAGCTTGATATTTACCTTCGGGTTCCGGCGAATCCACTTTGGCACTGCCTCTCAAATCTTTTAAGGCTGACAAAACCGCGTCTACCACCACTCCATGCCGGTTTAACAGCTCACCGACTTTGGTGGGGGAATCGGCCAAGGCTAACAGCAGATGCTCGGTCGAGATGTATTCATCTTTGAAAAATTGCGCCACTTTTTCAGATTGTATAATTACACGGGCCAAGTCTTGACTGAAAACTATTTGCTCAACCGAACCCAGGCTGGTGGAAACTTGCACGGCTTGAGTTAACATAAATTCCACCTCTCCGCGCAAAGCACGGTCATCTATCTGCAATTTTTTTAAAATGGACGGGACAACACTGCCTTCTTGATTTAATAAAGCTAAACATAAGTGCACCGGCTCCAAGGCTTGCTGACCGTTTTCCTGGGCGATTTTATGCGCCAATTGCAAGGCTTCTTGGCTCTTTGTAGTAAAATTTTGGGGGATCATATGGTTGGCACTCAATATAAGAGAGTGCTAATATTAATATCATAATCCCAAATTCTTAGCAATCCCAAAAGTTGATAAATACGCGCTGATTAGCTATTATTGCAGACATATGAACATTACTGATTGGCAGCATAGATATCAAAAAGCCACTTTAACCATTTGTTTGGGCTTGATAATTTGGGCTTTGGCCGGTGTTTTTACATCGTCTTTTAACGTGACTTCTTATTGGGGTGTGGGGCTGGGCGTGGTTTTTTTATGGTTATTCTCCCTGGGTTTATTTGTCAGGCAATTCGGTTTAAAGAAAGGCGCTCTGGGCCTGCTTGTAATTTTGGGGGTTGTAACCTTTTTTTTAATATTTAATCAGTATAGAGGCTGGCCCTTTGGCCTTAAAACCTTCCATGATATTTTGGGCTGGAAATTATCTTGGGGCATATCCTGGCCCATTCCGGTTTTTTGGTCATTCATGACAGCCGCCGCCTTGTTGATCAACCAACCCAAACAAGTTACTCCGGATCCTAAAAAACTTTTTTCCTGGGCCTTTGATTCTTCGGTTATGGTTCTGATGATTTCTTTTATAATAGAACCGATTTTAGCCAATACTTCGGCTGTCAGCTGGTCCATGCCCGGAGCTGTTTTGGGCGTGCCTTTCTCCAGCTTTATCGGCTGGTTTATCGTCAGTTTCGTAGCCTCTTCTTTGTTTGTTTTTTTAATCAAACCCCCGATGGAGCAAAAAATATCGCTTAACCCCTTATTAAGCGTCTTATTGTTGTTGAGTTTGTTGAGTTTATCCGTTTCGCACGTCACGCGTTTGTCGCTGATCAAAATATTTTCCATTTTGGCCGTTTTATCGGTTTTGGCTTTGTTTTATTGGAACAGAAAAAAGACCCTGCCGCCGGCTGAAGCTCAATCTTGAGACGCGGCTTCCAGTTCCGGAGATCTTAATTCAAGCCAAGGCAAACGCGGACGCTCGATTAAAAACAGAGCATTGTAATCTTGATATTCGGACATGACTTCACCCTCGGGCAGGGCGGTTTTGATGCTGACGATCTGACGATTGTCATCAATGCAGAATTGAATGTCGTACCGATTGTCATTGGAGATGTACTGCGTTTTATACAAAGTACATTTTTTGGCCAAATCTTCTTTGGTTTCTATAGCCGCGTCATCCGGTATGCCAAAAGAGGCCGGCGTATCATCCGACGTCAACATGGAGGCGAAAAATTTAAGACCGAAATCTTTTGCGAAAGAATTATCAGTCATCTCCCACTGATCCAAGCCTTGACGCACATAAACGGTTTCGCCGATGATAATGGTATCAAAATATTGATTATCAGGCAGAGTCAGAGAAGCTCTTAAACGCAATGGTTTGACATATTCCAGCTGCCCGGTAACTTCTTGGCCTTCAATATTTTGTCTGATTTTGACTCTAAAACTTTTGGCCGTCCTGAATTTTTTGACAGCTTCGGCCAAAATCATTTTTTTGACAGCTTCAGGATCAGCCTCTTGTTGGTCATCTTCATACAAAAAAGGCTGTGGCCCGGAATTATCATTTTGCCGGTTCTGACCGTCGGTCAAAGCTTTGTGGCGCATGTATTGCCAGCTCAACAGGCCCAGAGCTACCACCAATGGACCGACAATCAACCAGATTAAGTATTTTCTATAAATCATATGGAGTGATTATAGCAAAAAAATCGTAATCATGGCACCATATTCAGATGCCAGGAACACTTTATGTGGTTGCCACGCCCATCGGCAATCTGCAGGATATCAGTTTGCGTGCCAAACAGGTTTTGGAATCAGTGGACACCATTGTCTGCGAAGATACGCGCGTCACGGCCAAATTGCTGGCTTTTTTGGAAATTCACAAGCCGCTTAAGTCTTGGCGGCAAAGATCTGATGATAAGGTTATGGAAGAAGTGATCAATCTTTTGGTCCAAGGCCAAAACCTGGCCTATGTGTCAGATGCCGGCACGCCCGGAGTCAATGACCCGGGAGGCAAGTTGTCAGCTTTAGCGCAAGACCGGGGGATTCAAGTAGTGCCCGTACCCGGAGCGTCCGCCATAACCGCGGCCATTTCGGTTTGCGGGTTTCCCATGGAAAATTTTGTTTATCTGGGGTTTCCTCCGCACAAAAAAGGCCGGGAAACATTTTTTAAAGATTTGTGCGCGCGCGAAGAAGCGGTAATTTTTTTTGAATCCACCCATCGCCTGCAAAAAGCGCTCGAAGCTTTGGTCAAACTGCTTGATGCCGGACGGCCGATTTTCGTGGGCCGGGAACTGACCAAAATGCATGAAACTTTATATCGCGGAGAGCCGTCGCAAGTCTTGCAACAGATTCTTCAGACCAGCATCAAAGGTGAAGCGGTTATTGTGGTAGCGCCCAAAAAATTCACTTCATAATCAATTATGCGAACAGTTGTTATCTGTGGGTCAAAAAAATTCAGGCATGAATTGCGGGCTTTCGCAGCCGAGCTTGAAAAACAGGGTGTAGTGGTTTTTGAACCTAATTTTAAAGAACCTTTGCCAGAATATTTTAAAGCAGACTCTGAAAACATAACCCAAATTATTTTTAAAGGTTTGACCTTGGAACATTTTGATTGGATTCGTAAAGCCGATGTTTGTTTTGTTTACAATCAAGATGATTATGTAGGTACGAGTGTGACCATGGAGATGGCCTATGCCAGCGCACTTAGTAAGCCGATTTATGCGCTTAACTCTAAAACTGGGGATCCATGCCGTGATACTTTGATTGACAAGGTGGCATCTACGCATCAAGAATTGTTAAAACTTTTATAAAACCGGATCTATGCGGGTGACTGACAGACTATATGGATCTCATGAGATCGATGAACCGGTCCTGGTTGACCTAATCAATTCACAGCCTCTGCAACGTTTAAAGGGCATTGCCCAGTTTGGAGTGCCGGATAATTATTATCACTTAAAAAATTATTCGCGCTACGAACATTCCATTGGCGTTCTGCTGTTATTGCGTTCTTTGGGCGCGGGACTAAACGAGCAGATTGCGGGCTTGCTGCATGATGTGTCGCATACGGCTTTTTCGCATGTTTACGATTGGATTATTAAAGAGTCCGGCGGAGCTGAAGAGGCGCAGGATGATCATCATACTTGGTATTTCAAACATTCTGATTTGCCGCCCATCTTGAAAAGGCATGGCATACCGCCGGAAGAAGTTTCGGATTGTCACAGTTTTACTTTATTGGAATTATCGGCGCCCGACATTTGCGCAGATCGCGTAGATTACGCTTTACGGGAAATGCCAGTGGACGTTGCCCAAAGATGCCTCACGGGATTAATTGCAGAGCGGGGGAAGGTGATTTTTAACAATTCGGCGACCGCCCTGGTGTTCGCTGATCAATACTTGGATCTTCAAATCAGTCATTGGGGCGGGCTTGAATCCACCAACAGATATTATTATTTGGGACAAGCCATGCGGCGAGCGCTGAAAATCGGATGCCTTGCGCCTCATGATTTTTGGCAAGACGATGATTTTGTCATGAACAAAGTTCAAGCCTGCGGCGACAAGGAAATAGATCGAATTTTATCCGGCTTGCAGATCAAAAACTGGAGTGGTCTGCCTCACGGCGATTTGAAGATGAATAAAAAATTTCGCCATGTGGATCCGCTGTGCCGGTCGGGCGAAGGTATTGTAAAATTAAGCGAGATTAATTCTGAATTTAAACACCGGCTCGAAAAAGAGCGGCAAATAAATTCCCAAGGCTTGCCCATAGTTATTATTCCTTAAAATCTGATATAATTTAAACACAATATGTCTGAAGCAAAACAAGATACTTACAGCTACAAAGGCTGGATGAATTCCGACTCTTTTATTAAAAGGGCTTTTGGAGTTTATGGCTACGGTCTGGTCGCGAGTTTCATTATCAGCGCGGTTGTCATGACTGTGTTAGTAGCTTTAGCCGTGCTCATGGGCGGAGCCGGCTACCTCTTAAGCCGTTAATCCGGCCAAACAGCCTCCACAGCCGTTTTTCGGCTTATTTTTGTTGACTTTAGCCCAATAACAACGTAATCTTTTATCCATGTCCAACAAATTTTACGTCACCACGCCCATATATTACGTGAATGACAAACCGCACATCGGGTCAACTTACACCACGGTTATTGCCGATGTTTTGGCGCGGGCGCATAGGTTAAGAGGCGACAAAACTCTGTTTTTGACGGGAACGGATGAGAACAGCCAAAAAAATCTGGAAGCCGCTCAAAAAGCCGGTTTTGATAATTTACCGGCCTACTTGGACAGTATGGCCGAAATTTGGCAGACGACCTGGAAAACCTTGGGCCTGACTTATGATGATTTCATCAGAACCACCGAAAAACGCCACCATCAGGGCGTTGAGCGATTTTGGCGGGCGGTTCAAAAATCGGGCGATATTTATAAAGCGGAATACGAACGAGATTATTGCGTGGGCTGCGAAGCTTTTAAGACGGCTCACGAATTGACGGACGGGCGCTGTCCTTTGCATCCCAACAAGGATTTGGAAAAAGTTAAAGAAGAAAATTATTTTTTTCGAGCTTCAGCTTATAAAGATGATTTGTTAAAGCTTTATCATGAACACCCGGAATTTATAGAACCCAAATCCAGAATGAACGAAATCAGGAGTTATGTTAAAGAAGCGTTTGAAGATTTTTCGATTTCACGGGAATCCGGAAAATTAGCCTGCGGCATACCCGTGCCGGATGATGATTCACAGCGTATTTATGTTTGGTTTGACGCTTTGCTGAATTACATGACGGCCGTGGGTTATGGCACGGACGATAAATTGTTCAAAAAATGGTGGCCGGCCGATGTTCATCTGATCGGCAAAGACATCATCAAGTTCCACTGCGCCCTGTGGCCGGCTATGATTATGAGCGCGGCCAAATCAGACCCGGCTCTGTTGGATGAAACAGGCGCCGTGCTTTTGCCCAAGTCAGTTCATGTTAACGGTTTTTTCACGGTTGACGGACAAAAAATCAGCAAGTCTTTAGGCAACGCCATAGATCCTTTGGATTTGATTCAAGAATATCCGTTTGACGTGATACGCTATTTCATCTTACGAGAAATACCTTATGGCGAAGACGGTGATTTTTCGAAAACCCGCTTGGCCGAAAGATATAATTCTGATCTGGCCAACACGCTGGGCAATTTGGTTAACCGCGCTGTGGCCATGAGCCGCAAATATTTCAATGGACGCGTGCCCGATGTCAAACCCGAAGACGCGAAAACAGCCTTGCCTGATACGGAATGGGGCGGCGCCGAGTGCCTGGAGATTTTATGGCAAACGGTTGACCGTTATCTGGATGCATCGCGCGCGGATTTGGCCCTGGAATCCATCTGGTCGAGTAATGATTGTTCACTGAATTCAGCTAACCGTTATGTGGAACAGACCAAGCCCTTTAAGCTCGTCAAAGAAGAACCGCAAAAGGCGGCCTTGGTTTTATATACTTTATTGGAAGCTTGCAGGCACTTTGCCTGGATGATTTCGCCCATGATGCCGGACATAGCCCGCAAAATAATCTTGCAGCTGGGCCAGGATCCAAAGAAAGAAGAACAAAAAAGCGCCAAAGACTTGCGTCAATGGGGCGGTTTGGCTCCGGACAGCGAACTGCCTGAACCGGCCATTCTTTTCCCCAGACTGACAGAATAAAAGACATTTACCGTCCGGGCATGGTAAAATACAAAATATGCTGCTATTTAATATAGTTTTAATTTTGGCTCTACTGGCTTTTATCGGACAGGGCCTGAAAGATGGTTTTATTTTTTCATTAGGCAGAATAGCGGGTGCGGTAATCGGTTTTTTGGCGGCGCGCGCTTGGTATGTGGGCATATCCATTATTTTTACGCCTTTTATGCCCGCGGCCTGGTCCAAAGTGCTGGCCTTTGTTCTGATTTTTGCTTTGGCCTCCTGGATTATGGGCTTGATTTTCAAGTCATTGGACAAAACCTACAATTTTCTGGCCCGCCTGCCGTTTATGAAGTCGGCCAATAATTTACTGGGCGCTTTTTTGGGCTTAATCGTTGGTATTATCATTATCGGAGGTATTATCTGGATCATTAAAACCTTTAATCTTCTGCCGTTTCTATCCACTTATCTAACCAACTCTCTGGTCGCGGTTTGGATCCATAAAGTTTTTACTTCTTTGCTCTGGATTTTACTTTAATCTTATCAAGATAAACCTTCTCTGTTGCAAGTGTGAACAGCTTGATTATTTGATTTATGCTAATCGATACCCACAGCCATCTGCATTTTGCCAAATACGATGAAGATCGCGCGGTTGTTCATGCCCGCATGGCAGAATTTGATGTTAAAACCATTACCGTGGGCACAGCCTTAAATACCAGCAGGCAAGCCGCAGAGTACGCGGACAAGTATCCGGACACTTGGGCCTCGGCCGGCTACCATCCGGAACACGTTACCGGTGATTATGAAGATGAAGATGAAAAAGGAGCACTGGACGAGGGCTATGACCTTAAAAAATTGGAGGCCATAGTTTCTTCGTCACCACGTGTTTTGGCTGTCGGGGAGTGCGGTTTGGATTATCACTACTTCTCACAGACTCCGGAATTTGAAATTGAAAAGGCCAAGGCTGATCAACGGCGGGTTTTTTATGAACAGGCGGATTTGGCCGCGCGCTACGACAAGGCTCTGATCGTGCATTCACGTGATGCCGGGCAAGACATGGTGGATGCTGTCAGTGATTTAAGATCCAAACATCCTTCCTTGCGGGTTGTTATCCATGGGTTTTCTGACACCTGGTCCCAGGCCCGGGCTTTTTTGGATTTGGATTGTTATTTGGGCATCGGCGGCATCGTAACTTTTAAACCCCGCCGGGACACTTTGGAGCAGGATATCTTGTCGAATATTGTCCGCAAAATGCCGCTCGAGCGCCTGTTGCTGGAAACCGACGCTCCTTGGCTGGCGCCCGTGCCCGTCCGGGGCGAACGCAACGAGCCGAGCCGCGTCAAGCATGTGGCCGAATATGCGGCCGGCTTAAAAAATATGAGCTTGCAAGCGATCAGCGAAGTGACGACACAAAACGCCATGCTTTGTTTTAAATGCGATTTTCTGAATTGACAAATAAACATCAGCTTGTAAATTGCCAACCGGGAGGATGAAATGAAAAAAGGTCATTGGGTGATTTGTCTATTTTGTCTAACCATAGGTTGCGCGGCGCAACAACAGCCGGCCGAACGTTCGGCCGGAGCCTGCCCCATGAGACCGACCACGACCGCCAAAAAAATAGTGGCCGGGCAGCTTACCTGGATAATCGTAACCGTTGTTCACCCCCTGAATCGGGCTGTGAGCTGTGAGGGCGATTATCAAGGCGGTGAATCTCTCAAAAACCTCATCCGGCTGGCCGGCCGCGAGCGAGGTCGAGAAGATCCGGCCCGCGGATCCTATTATGGCCTCAGCATCCTTGACTGTGTGTGCGAAGGCGAACATGGCTATACTTCTTTCATCAGACAGGGAACGCCGGTTGTTTATTGTCTTTCTCCGGAAGAGGCGGTAGCCATACGGACAGCCAAAGATGAAACCGCTCACCGCTCGGACTAGAGCGGTCTTTTTTTAAAAAAAAGCGACCATTGACTTATCCGTTTGACGCGCTTATAATCTTGGCGTCTTTTAAAACATGACAATAGAGCCAAAAGGTCAAAAAATTGACCAAAAAATCGCTGTGGATAACGGATTATCTCTTATGCAAGCCCTTAGCCTGGCCTGGCAGATGGGATATTTATTGGCCATCCCTTTGATAGTTTTGGCTCTGGCCGGGCGCTTGCTCGATAAAAAATGGGACACAAGTCCGCTTTTCTTGCTGATTGGCATAGGCCTCTCCATAATCATCTCGTCGATTCTGGTGGCTAAAAAAGCCCTGGAAATAATCGGCGAAGTTTCAAAAACGGATTCAACCCAAAAAACCACTAATCAATAAAAAAAACATGCTAGCCATCTCAATCGGACCGGAAGTCATAGCCAATATAGGGGGTTTCCCCATCACCAACACCATGCTGGTGGCTTTTGTCTTGTTCTTTGTGTTCATGTATATCGCTTGGACGGTTAAGAAAAACGCCTCGTCTGATAAACCGCCCAAAGGTTTAGCCGGTTTAATGGATGTTTTTACGGAAATTTTTTTGGATTTTATCGACTCAATTACCAATGATCATAACAAGTCAATTCGTTTCTTTCCGATCGTGGCTTCAATTTTCTTGATTGTTTTGCTGTCCAATTTGGTAGAGCTGGTACCGGGTATGGGATCTATCGGCGTTTGGGGCTTGCATCATGGAGAAACGGTTCTGATACCGTTTATCAGATCCATGTCAGCCGACCTGAACTTTACTTTTGTGGTGGCAATTTTTGCCATGGTTTCGGTGCAGGTGATGGGCATGCGGTTTTTAAAAGTGGGACCATATTTGAATAAATTTTTCGTGGCGCCCTGGAAAAAGCCTTATGTCATCGGTTCGTTCGTAGGTCTGCTGGAGTTCATGTCCGAATTTTCCAAAACCGTATCCTTTGCCTTTCGTTTATTCGGCAATATTTTCGCGGGTGAAGTATTATTGGCGGTTATCGGATCTTTGTCACCGTTTTTAGCACCCTTGCCGTTTTTGTTTTTGGAGTTGTTCGTGGGCTTTGTGCAGGCCTTGGTGTTTTCCACCTTGACCATCGTGTTTTTAAGCATGGCTACCACTGGCCACGAACACGAAGACGAGCATGCTCCGAGAGCGGATTATTCCAAGGCCACCTTTGGAGGCAAACCGGGCGGCATCAGAACCTTGGAACACAGAGTGCATCAGTAGGGGACTGCGCAGTCTTACTTAGGCAACCTGGGTGAGACTTTCATTCCCTTACGTTTGGCCGGCGACGATTAATAAAAAACCATCATATCGTAGCGCGCGGCCGGCGTTAATTAATCACTCTTATGTCAGCAGAAGCAAACATCGTGGCTTCCAATCTGGATTCCATCAAGCTGATCGCCATGGCTTTCACTATCGCGGTCGGCGGTATGATCCCGGCCTTGAGCATCGGCAAAGTAGGTGCCAAAGCCATGGAATCAATCGGACGTAACCCGGAATCAGCTTCCAAGGTTATGACGGCCATGCTTATCGCGGCGGCTTTTATCGAAGCTATCGCCATTTACGCCTTGGTCGTGGCTTTGATCATTAAATTCGTGTAATCAAATTCGCCTTCGTGTCCGTCCGTCAGTCGCTGGCGGCCGGCAACGAACCGCGAATAAAAGCGGATCGAAAAAAAATATATGTCTGAAATGCTCGTAAAATTGGGATTAGACGGCAAGCTGTTTATCGCGCAGCTGGTCAATTTTTTGATTTTATTTTTGGTACTGCGCGCTTTCGCGTGGAAGCCTTTGGTCATGGCCTTGGAACAAAGACGAGGGAAAATCAAGCAAGGAATTGCCAATGCCGATCAAGCCGAACGCAAGCTCAATGAACTGGAAATAGAGCGTGAAGAAGTGCTGGCCAAAGCCCGGACCGAGGCTTTAAGGATTTTGGAACAAGCCGAGCAAAAAGCTCAAGGTCTGAAAGAGGAAAAATTAAAGATGGCCAAGCAAGAAATCGAATCGCAAGTGAATGACGCCAAGGAGCAGATCATGGGTGAACGGACAGCTTCCTACAACGCTTTAAAACAAGATATTGCCAAACTGATTACCGCGGCCACCGGCAAAATAGTCAAAGATTTGGACGAAAAGGCGCATGAAAAATTAATCCAGGCCGCCATTCAGGATCTGGAGAAATAATTATGTCCAAGCAAAACACGCGATTTTTATCGGATTTGGCGCAAGGTACCATATTAGCGGCCAAATCAACCCAACAAACGGATGAAGTAATCCGCGATTTGCTTTTGCTTAAAAAAATCTTGGAAGAAAACCCAGAGATTGTCAGCCTGCTGTCCAATCCGAGCCTGTCTTTGGAAGACAGACAAAAAAGTTTAAAAAATGCTTTTAAGGATGATTGGCACGACATCAGTTATCGAGCGGCCTGCGCGCTTATGGAGCAAGATTTATTGCGTGTTTTCGGAGATTACTGCGACTTATTGATTAAAAACGCGCGCGAATTGGCCAACCATCACATCTGCACCGTCAGTTCGGCCATTCCCATTGATGACACGTATCGTGAGCAAATAAAAATGGCTTTAACTAAAAAATTTAACGGCACGGTACACGTGGAATACACGGTGGACCCGAGCGTCATCGGGGGCCTGGCCATCAGCTCCGGGGACTGGCGCTACTTGGGTACGGTCCAAGCCAAACTCAAGCAATTAAGCAGACATCTAATAACAACGTAAAAGAATCAGTTATAACAACCATATGGCAACCACTAAAACCAACGCTACGGCGGCCGCCAGAATAGCCGAACAGTTAAAGAGTGAAATTCAATCCTTTCAACCGCGCAATACCACGGAAGAAATAGGTATTGTCAGAGAAGTCGGCGATGGCATTGCTTCCATCAGCGGATTAAAAAACGCCAAATCCATGGAAATGTTGTCTTTTGAGGACGGTTCGGTGGGCGTGGCTTTAAACTTGGAGCAAGACCGCGTGGGTGCCATGGTTTTAGGCGAATGTACCGGTATCAAAACCGGTCAAACGGTTCAGGGTACGGGGCGTATTTTGTCTTTACCTGTAGGTGAATCCTTACTGGGAAGAGTGGTTAATCCATTGGGTGAAGCTTTGGACGGTAAAGAGGCTCCCAAGTCCACCACCGAATATCCGATCGAAAAAATCGCTCCGGGCGTGATGACCAGGCATCCGGTTGATACTCCGCTCATGACCGGCATCAAATGCATCGACGCCTTGATCCCCATCGGCCGCGGACAACGCGAATTGATTATCGGTGACCGTCAAGTGGGTAAAACCGCCATTGCCGTGGACACAATCATCAACCAAAAAGGCAAAGATGTGATGTGTATTTATGTGGCTATCGGGCAGAAAGAGTCCAAAGTAGCTAAAATCGTGGCCAAACTCAAAGAAGCCGGGGCCATGGATTACACCGTGGTGGTTTTAGCCGGCGCTTCTGATCCGGCCTCACTGCAATACATTGCTCCTTACGCCGGCTGTGCCATCGGTGAATATTTTATGGATCAGGGCAAGAATGCTTTAGTGGTTTATGATGATTTATCCAAACATGCTTGGGCCTACCGCGAAGTATCGTTGCTCTTGCGCCGTCCGCCGGGCCGCGAAGCTTATCCGGGAGACGTCTTTTATCTGCATTCTCGTTTGCTGGAAAGAGCGGTTCGTTTATCCAAAGAACATGGCGGCGGTTCTTTAACGGCCCTGCCCATCATCGAAACGCAGGCGGGCGATGTTTCCGCTTATATTCCCACCAATGTCATTTCCATTACGGATGGTCAAATCTTTTTGGAAGGCGACTTGTTCTACCGCGGTGTCAGACCGGCTCTGAATGCCGGTTTATCGGTTTCCCGCGTGGGCGGTGCCGCTCAATTTAAAATCATGAAAAAAATCGCGGGTCCGGTGCGTTTGGACCTGGCTCAATTCAGAGAAATGGAAGCTTTCGCGCAATTCGCCACGGACTTGGACGCGTCAACCAGAGCCATGATTGAACGAGGCCGCAGAACCGTGGAAATTTTGAAACAAAATCAATACGAACCCATGAACTTGGGCCATCAAATCGTGTCTCTATTCGCCGTTACTAACGGTTTGTGCGACGAAATTCCGGTTGAACAAATCCAAGCCTGGGAAAAAGGCCTGCATGATTATATTGATTCCGAAGAACAGTCGATCTTAGCCGAAATCGAAGACAAAAAAGAGATGAACGACGATCTGAACGCGGCTTTAACCAAGGCTGTCAAAGATTGGAACAAAGCTTTTGCTCAAAAATAATTTATGGCAGTCTCTACACGCCGCATAAAAGCGCGCATTAAATCCATTTCCAATACGCGCAAGATAACCAAAGCCATGGAGCTCGTATCGGGCGCTAAAATGAGGCGGGCCGTGCAGATGACCGTGGACAGCCGTCATTACAGTACGGGTGTTAAAGGTATTGTGGAAAATGTTTTACCTTTGATAAAACAAAAGTCGCATCCTCTTTTATACGGCCGCAAACAAGCGCTCAATACCATTCTGATTGTGGTGGCTTCGGACAGGGGTTTGTGCGGAGGCTTCAATACCCAGCTCATAAAAAAGGCGGCCGAATTCCTTAAATCACGTCAAGAAAAGGTATCGGTTATCACCATGGGCAAAAAAATCGAATCGCCTCTCAAAAAATTTGCCCCGATCTTAGCCTCTTTTCCGTCCATTTCCAATGCGCCCGGTTATGAGCGCACCAAAAGCGTAGGCCAATTGGCTTATGATGAATTTCTGCAAAACCGAGCCGACAGAGTTTTTCTGTGTTACGCGGATTTTAGAAGCGCCATTTCTCAAGTACCGACCATTGTCCAGCTCCTGCCCATCATTCCGGAAGATCAACTGCACGCGGTAACGGATGAAGAGATAGATGAAGAAGCGCTGTTAAGAGAAAAAATGACCGAAACTCAAAGGCTGGCCTATGACCGCAAAAAATTAAACCGGGAAAATTTCGACTCGGCCGTGACCTTTGAGCCTACGCCCCGGTATGTTCTGGATCAGCTTTTACCTCGGCTTATAGACACCCGCTTGTACCAAGCCATGCTGGAATCAACCGCTTCGGAGCATTCCTCCCGCATGTTGGCCATGCGCAATGCCACGGATTCAGCCACGGAAATGCTGGACACTTTGACCTTTACCTTCAATCAAGCCCGCCAAGCCAGCATCACACGTGAAATTTCGGAAATTTCGGCCGGTAAAGCCTCATTGGAGAGTTAAAATTTCGCATTACGAATTAAAAATTACGAATTACCAGAAATATGAAAGGAACAATCACACAAGTTATCGGACCCGTAGTGGACGTCTCGTTCGCCGGGGAACCGCCCGCCATTTACAACGCCCTGACCGTGGAGCGCGAAGGCGGAGTGCTAACCCTCGAAGTTGAACAGCATTTGGGAGAGGGACAGGTACGCACCATCGCCATGTCCAGCACCGACGGCCTGCAACGCGGAATGGAAGTAACGGATACGGGCGCGCCCATTTCTGTGCCTGTGGGCGAGCAGACCCTGGGACGCATGTTCGGCGTAACCGGTGAAGCCATCGACGGCGGCAAAAATGTCGCGTCCAAAGAAAAATATCCCATCCATCGTCCGGCACCCGATTTTAAAGATCAATCAACCAAAACAGAAGTACTGGAAACGGGTATTAAGGTCGTTGATTTGATCTGTCCGTTCTTAAAGGGCGGTAAAATCGGTTTGTTCGGCGGAGCCGGTGTGGGCAAAACCGTGGTGGTGATGGAGCTGATCCGTAATATCGCCACTGAACATGGAGGTTACTCGGTTTTTGCCGGTGTGGGCGAACGCACCCGTGAAGGCAATGCCTTGTGGCAAGAAATGAAAGAATCCGGAGTTATTGATAAAACCGCCTTGGTTTTCGGCCAGATGAATGAACCGCCCGGCGCCCGCGCGCGCGTGGCTTTGACCGCTCTGACCATGGCCGAATATTTCCGCGACGCTCAAAATCAAGACGTGCTTTTATTTATTGATAACATTTTCCGCTTTACCCAAGCCGGTTCAGAGGTGTCCGCCCTTTTGGGACGCATTCCTTCGGCCGTGGGTTATCAGCCGACTCTGGCCACTGAAATGGGCAACCTGCAAGAACGCATCACCTCTACCACCAAAGGCTCGATCACTTCCGTGCAAGCCGTCTATGTACCGGCTGACGACTTAACCGATCCGGCCCCGGCCACCACTTTCGGACACTTGGACTCAACCGTGGTTTTAACCCGCGCTTTGTCGGAACTGGGTATTTATCCGGCCGTGGATCCTTTGGATTCATCTTCCACCATTCTTGATCCCAAAGTAGTGGGGGACAGGCATTACAACGTAGCTCGCGGAGTGCAAAAAGTCTTGCAGCGCTATAAAGATCTTCAAGACATCATCGCCATTTTGGGCATGGATGAGTTGTCGGATGATGATAAAATGACCGTGGCCCGCGCCCGCAAAATACAAAAATTCTTATCACAGCCCTTCTTTGTAGCCGAAGTCTTTACTCAGCATCCCGGTAAATATGTTACTCTGGAGCAAACCATCACCGGCTTTGAGGAAATACTGGACGGCAAACACGATGACAAGCCCGAACAAGCTTTCTACATGAAAGGCGACATTTCCGAAGTCAACAACTAAAATCAAAAATCAACTATCATAATGTTAAAATATAAAATCCGGTTAACTTCGTTATCCATGCTATATGGCAGCGCAACCGAAGACAGCTCTGCTAAAATTCCTGATTTGATATTTTATATTTGATTATTTGAAATCCAATACCATATGTCCACTCAACTGAAATTCGAACTGATTACACCGGAAAAGGTGGTGTTCAGCACAGAGGTTGACCAAGTGACCCTGCCTACCATGGACGGTGAAATTACGATTTTACCCGGTCATATACCATTAGTGGCGCAGTTGGTCCCCGGAGTGGCCAGTTTAAAAATTAACGGCCGAAACGAAGACGTGGCGGTTTCAGGTGGGTTTATTCAGGTAGACGGCCAAGGCAAGGTCACGGCTCTGGCTGACACGGCCGAAAGAGGAGTTAATCTGAACTTGGAAGATATTGAGAAGGCCAAACAACGAGCCGAAGAAGTAATGCACAGCGCCGCCCGAGGCGACGATGAAACTTTTGCCAGAGCCGCAGCTGAACTGGAAAGAGAGCTGGCCCGCTATCGTGTAGCCTTAAAATACCGCCGAGAACCCAAAGCAGATGCCGGTTCCGGCCAAAATTTGGAATTGACGGATGACACCGGACCCGTATAAGTTATATGTAGTCCGTGCACCTGACGGACTGCAAATAATATGCGGTGCTTTTTGGGAATACCCGTGCCGGCTGATGCCCGGAATAAAATCAGAGACAGCTGGACCGTTCCGGAACATGAACGTGCTTTTTTGAAGTTGACCGACCCGGGACAATGGCATATTACTTTAGCGTTTTTCGGAGAGGTGGCCTATGATCAATTGATTAACTTGGTTCAATTCATTGGACAAGCCCTGGAAACTCCACCTCAAGGAGCCTTTCAGATCAAATCCATCCAAACCTTTCCCGCTAAAAAACCCATCTTCTACGTGGCTATGTGCGAACCGGAGCAAGAGGCCATGTGGCAAAGAACCATTGACCAGCTGATAGAAATTTCTTCGCTCAGCGCTCCGCAAACCGATCGCAAACCCTGGATTCCACATATAAATTTGGCGCGTTCGCGGTATAATCGACTGCTGGAACCCATGGAATTGCAGCTGCAAGGTATTGGCTGGGTGCCGGAATTTGCCACCCTGTTCAGAAGCGAGCCTACGGTTAACGGTCACAAATATATACCTTTACATGAATACCGCCTCAACCTTTAATTGCTTTGGCCTGGTAATACATGGCTATGATCTGAATCATATCCGGACCTATCTGCAAACCCGGGCCGCTGATCACCAAAAAACCTGGATCGTCACGGCAAATCCGGAAATTTTGCTTTATGCCAAACAATCGCCCGAGTATTGGGAGGTTTTGCATCAAGCCGATCTGAGAATCGTAGACGGTAAGGGCCTGCAACTGGCCGGCCGGTTAAAAAAAGCTCGTGCTGAACGCGTAACCGGAGTTGAGCTGGCCGAAGCGGTAGCTGATTTATGCGCTAAAAACAACTGGTCACTAGCTTTAATCGGAGGAGGAGAAGGAGTGGCTGATAAAGCGGCTTGGTTTTTAAGAAAACAATGGCCCGGTTTAAAAGTCTATGCCGAAAACGGAGGTTCGGTCAGTCAGCAAGGCATGGCTGACGAAGAAGCCGAAAAGGCCGTCATCCGATTAGCAGAATATGAACCGGATGTCATCCTGGCGGCTTACGGACACCCCAAACAAGAATTTTGGATAAACAGATATGCCCAAAACTTTCCTAAAACCAAACTGTTTATGGGTGTGGGCGGAACTTTTGATTTTTGGTCCGGTCAAGCTAAGCGAGCGCCGCGCTGGTTGAGAGTGTTAGGACTTGAATGGTGCTGGCGGTTGATGACCCAGCCCTCGAGATGGAAGAGAATTTATCGGGCCGTCATCGCTTTTCCTTGGGCTGTAATTAGAGATAAAAGCTCTTGATATAGGCCGGCGGGGAGGCTAAGATGAAGGCCTATGTCAGACAAACGAGTACGCACCAGATTCGCGCCCAGTCCCACGGGCTTTTTACATATAGGCGGTGTCAGAACCGCCCTTTACGCTCAACTGCTGGCCAAAAAACACGGCGGAATTTTTTTATTGCGGGTGGAAGATACGGATCAGGCCAGAATGGTACCCGGAGCCGTGGAAAATTTATGCCGGACATTGCAGCAATTGAACATCACGCCCGATGAAGGAGTGTGGCTGGATGAAAACGGAGCGGTTACGGAACGCGGGGAACACGGACCATACACTCAATCCAAACGCCAAGCCATTCATCAAAAATACGCCCAAGAACTGGTAGCCATGGACAAAGCCTATCCCTGCTTTTGTACTGCCGAACGCTTGGAAGAGCTCCGGCAAACTCAAGAAATCACCAAACGGCCAACCGGTTATGATGGTCATTGCCGAAATTTGGATAAACAAGAGGTGCAAAACCGGATAGCCAACGGAGAAAAACATGTTATCCGCTTAAAGTTGCCCAAAGAAGGGAGCGTGACCATTAACGATGTTATCCGCGGGGATGTTATTTTTGACTGGAAACTGATTGACGACCAGGTCATTATCAAGTCTGACGGCATGGCCACCTACCACCTGGCATCCATGGCCGATGATCATGACATGGCCATCACCCATGTTATCCGCGGCGAAGAATGGCTGTCTTCCGCGCCCAAGCATGTTTTTATTTACGAAGCTTTTGGCTGGGAATTGCCGGTCTTTGCCCATCTGCCTTTGATTCTCAACCAGGACAAAAGCAAGCTCTCCAAGCGGCAAGGCGACGTAGCGGCCGAGGATTATCTGCAAAAGGGCTATCTGCCACCGGCGTTGATTAATTTTTTGGCTCTTTTGGGCTGGAATCCGAGCGGAGAACGCGAAATCTATTCACATGATGAATTAGCTGAATTGTTTAATCTGGAAAAAATTAATAAAGCCGGCGCTGTCTTTAATCTGGAAAAGCTGAATTGGCTGAATAATCATTACTTGAGGCTTTTGCCGGATGAAGAATATTTGGCCTTGATTAACCCGCACCTGCCTGCCGCCGAGCAAGACCTGGAATTCAAGAATCGGATCGCCTTATTGTTCAGAGAACGCCTGATTTTGCCCTCTGAAATCAGCGTTTGGTCAGAGTTCTTTTTTGCGGATAAGCTGGATTATTCGGCCGTCAAATTGAATTGGAAAGATCATTCTACAAACGAAGCTATAGAACGGCTTAAAGCCGCCAAAACATGGATAGCAGAGCTAACCGAAGAGCAGGAACACGATGCTGGCGCCATCGAAACCATTATCAAAGACAAAATACAGACTCAAGGATGGGGCAACGGAGACACTTTATGGCCCTTGCGCGTAGCTTTGTCCGGAGCTGAAAAATCACCCAGCCCGTTTGAGCTGATCGCCACCTACGGTCCAAAAAGATCTTTAGCACGTATCGACGAAGCCTTGGCTTTTCTGCTAAAATAGTTACATGCTTATCAATTTAAGACGATTTTTAGCCATTATTTGCATCTGTGCTTTAACCGGCGCTTTTTTGTATGTTGATAAAACCGAAGCGCAAACCCAAGCCAAGGAATTAAAAACCGAAGCCGACGAACTGAATCGCGATTTAAACAGTAAAAAGGGCCGGGTTAAAGAAATCCAGGGCATGATTAACACTTATCGCGACCGAATCAACTCTCAAGAAACAGAACAGCTTAATTTAAGCAATCAAATCTTATTACTGGACAACCGCATCAAGGAAAAAGAACTGCGCATCGAAGAAGCCAAGGTCCAAATTGAAGTTTTAACCATGGAACTGCAGGTGCTGAATAAAAATATCGAACGCCAAGAGGGCCGCATGTCGACTCAAAAACAACTGATTCAGGATCTTCTCAGGCGCATCCGGCACGCGGATGATATTGATGTTTTGCATGTTTTTTTAAGCCGGCCGTCACTCTCGGCGTATTTTGACCAAACCGAACAAATCAAAAGACTGGACGGCGATCTGGCTCAAGCCATGGAACGAGTAAAACAGGAAAAAATCAATTTGGAAAACGATAAAAACGCACGCGAAGCCAAACGAATCGGCTTGGAGAATACTCGCAAGTCTCTAAAACATGAAATGACCAACCTGGAATCAGAACGTTATGCCAAGCAGTCTTTGTTGGCGCAAACCCAGAACAAGCAAGAAGAATTCAGGCGCATGCTGGATGAACTGCGGCAGCAGAACGAAAGCACGGTTGATGAAATCGCCAATTTGGAAAAGACTTTAAAAGATAAACTGAATGCCATTGATGAAGCTTTGGCCAAAGGCCAGACCTTACTGCTCTGGCCCGTGCCCGTACGCAAGGTGACCGCCACTTTTCATGATCCGACCTATCCCTTTAAACACTTGTTTCAGCATCCCGGTATTGATTTGCGGGCCTCTGTGGGCACACCTATTAAAGCGGCCGGCGGAGGATATGTGGCCTGGACCAAACAAGGCAAGTCATATGGCAATTACATGATGATCATCCATCCGGGTAATTTTGCCACGGTCTATGCTCATTTAAGCAAATTCCAGGCCAAGGCCGGTACTTATGTTGAAAGAGGGGATGTTATCGGCTACACGGGCGGTATGCCCGGCCAGCCGGGAGCCGGCCTGTCCACGGGACCGCATTTACACTTTGAGGTTCGCCACGACGGCATTCCGGTTGACCCTATGGGTTTTTTACCGGAAGTTATTGAATTGGACGACTAACACTCGCCACAGATGAGGAGGTGAGATGATAACGGTTCTGTCATTGCCAGGAATCCGACGACGCAGCAATCTGCTCAAAAAGTCAGACTGGTAAGTGAGATTGCTTCGTCACTCGTCGGACTCATTCCTCGCAATGACAACGTTGGTTTTTGAATTAGGATATTTTAATGATTTTGTGATGAGATCCTGAACTAAATTCAGGATGACGAGTCAACAATCATGTCATTGCGAGGAATGTAATCATGACGTGGCAATCTGCTTAGACGACTAGCCAATAAGCGAGATTGCCACGGCACGGAGTTCGCGAACGCCGTGCCGTGGCACTCGTCGGACTCGCTCCTCGCAATGACAATGTTAGTTTTGACGTAGGACGCGGGAAATTGGGTTGTTTGTTACATGCTACATGTTACATGTTTTGTGACGTGCGACGTTATGTACGTGAGAGAACGCGAGGTACGTCATGTACGCCCTATCGTCTCGATCAACTCCTCAAGTTCATTGAGCGTAGTGATACGCACGGCCTGTGCTCGAAATTGACGGAAACCTGGTATACCTTTGAAATACCAAGGGAAGTGTTTTCTTAGTTTAATCAATCCATTTTGACCGTAGTGTTCTATCTGCAGCTCCGCGTGACGACGTAAATAGGCCATTTTTTGTTGGATGCTTGGCTGTTCCAGCGTGCCATGACCGGATAATGAGGCGCTGATTTCCTGAAAAATCCAAGGATGACCCAAAGCCCCGCGCCCTATGAGCAAGCCGGCCGCGCCGGAAACCACTAGAGCTTGTTGGGCGGTTTGTGTATCCACAATGTCACCATTAACCAAAACCGGAATTTTAACCTCTTTAACCACTCGGCCCACCATTTGCCAATCGGCCCGGCCCGCATAACCCTGATCTTTGGTGCGGCCATGAACTTCCAAAGCATCAGCGCCCGCATCTTCAACTGATTTGGCAAATTTTAAGATTTCATCCGGCCGGCTCCAGCCTAGACGGGTTTTAACACTCAAGGGTACACTGACAGCGCTTTTCATGGCCCTGATGATCTGGGACGCCTTGTCAGGTTCGCGCATCAAAGAAGCACCGTTAAAATTGGACACGGCTTTATGTACCGGGCAGCCCATGTTGATATCCAGACCTTCGGGCTTAACCCTCTTTTCTACAATCAGAGCGGCCTCGGCCATGGCTTGAGGATCGGAACCGAACAGTTGTTGTACGACCGGCCTTTCCGAAGCGTGGATATCCAATGATTTGAGAGTTTTTTTATTACCCCTGACCAAGGCCTCGGCCGAGACCATTTCCCTGAAAATTACTGTCTGTTGAGCCCCGCATTCACGAATTAAACGACAAAAAGGCAGGTCCGTAAAATCCGCCATAGGGGCCAAGCCGATGATCGGCTTTTCATAATCCATCCAACGCATGGTAAACTAGTCTAACAAAACAAATATTAATCGTCGAGTCTTGTATGAACCTTTTGAAAAATCCCGTTAAACACAAATCCGGCCAGGAAATGAGCGGCGGCATGGAAAAGTTAATAAAAATCATTAATTGGCAGGGACGCATCATTGTTTTACTGACAGCTTGCATCTTGCTTGTTATTTTTATTCGGCTGGAAGATGTGCAGTTGCCAAGCCAAGAAGCCGTTCAGACCGCGCCTCCGCTCCAGGAGGAAGATATCCAATATACGAATTTCATCTATCACAACACACAGCCCGTTAAGCATAGTGAGACCATCCATGAACCTGACGTCGTCATTATGGGGCAAGTATATGACTGGCAAGAAGTTAAAGATCAATGGCCGGACATGGATTTTGTGGTCAATGGAGCCGTGATACCGCTTGACCAAAACGGTTCATACAATGTTGAATTCAGGCTTAAAGATGGGGCCAATGTGGTTGAAACCGGCATCAGGTTAAACGGTAGAGATCTGATGCGCCGGCAGAATATCGTAATTTATGAACCTGCGGCTAAAATTTCCGGCCCTGAAATCAGCGCTATCGTAGGGCCCGTAATCAATCATGACCAATAAAAACAATTTCAATCTCAAACAGCCATATGAACCGGCCGGCGACCAACCGGAAGCTATTTTAAATTTGACCGAACGGCTAAAAAAAGGCGATAAAAAACTGACCCTGCTGGGAGCCACAGGCACAGGCAAAACCTATACCATGGCTCATGTAATCAATAATTTACAGAAGCCTACTCTGGTAATTGCGCATAATAAAACTTTGGCCGCTCAATTATGCAATGAATTCCGTGAATTTTTTCCGGACAATGCCGTGGAATATTTTGTGTCTTATTATGATTATTATCAGCCAGAGGCTTATATCGCCAAAACCGATACTTATATTGAAAAAGAAGCTCAAATCAACGAAGAGATAGACCGCTTGCGCCATAGCGCCACCCAAGCTCTTTTAACCCGCAATGACGTGATTATTTGCGCTTCAGTCTCTTGTATTTACGGCTTGGGAGCTCCGCAAGCTTACGCGGCCACCAATCTGCATCTTGAGACCGGCCAAAGTTTTACGCGGGAGCAAGTGATAGAAAAGCTGATAGACATGCAATTTATCAGAACCAATGCCGATTTGACGCGCGGCTCTTTCAGGCTGACGGGCCAAGTTTTAGAACTCATGCCGGCTCACGAAAGCCATGTCTACCGCATGGAAACCGTGGGCGGCCGCTTGGACGGCATCAGCCGTATAGATCCGGTCACGCGCCGGGTAACCGGAGAATTACATGATCTGTGGGTCTTCCCGGCCAAACATTTTATAACCGGCGGCCCGGAAAAAGAACGGGCTCTGCAGGCCATCCGCCGGGAACTCAAAGAAAGGCTGGCCTGGTTTGAAAAAAACGGCAAGCTGTTGGAGGCGGAACGCTTGGAGAGGCGCTGTAAATATGATTTGGAAATGATCGACACCCTGGGCTATTGCTCGGGCATTGAAAATTATTCACGTCATCTCTCTGGGCGCGGAGCCGGAGAAGCTCCGGATACTTTATTTTCTTATTTTCCCAAGAACTTCCTGCTTTTGGTGGATGAATCACATGTTACAATCCCGCAAATAGGCGGTATGTACGAAGGCGACCGGTCGCGCAAAGAGAACCTGATAGAACACGGCTTCAGATTGCCCAGCGCCAAAGACAACCGTCCTCTGACCTTCAAAGAGTTTGAGGAACGCTTGGATCAAGCTGTTTTTGTATCAGCCACACCCGGCCTTTACGAGCTAAAAAATTCAGCCGGCGTAATCGAACAAATTATCAGACCTACGGGCTTGGTGGATCCGGAAGTGATTATTAAAAAAATAACACCTCTTAAAAATCCAAAGAATAAAGAGGATAGTTTAAGCCAAGTGGATGATGCCATCAACAGAATTGAAATAACTACCAAAAAAGGGGACCGCACGCTGGTGACTACTCTGACCAAAAAGATGGCCGAAGATTTGTCCACTTTCTTAAAAGAAAAGAACATCAAAGCCTGTTATTTACACTCGGATATCAAAACGGTTGAACGCCTGGAAATTTTGTCTGACTTTCGTAAGGGCGAATACGATGTCTTGGTAGGCGTCAATCTTTTACGTGAAGGTTTGGATCTGCCGGAAGTGTCTTTGGTGTGTATTTTAGATGCTGACAAAGAAGGTTTCTTGAGGTCAGACACCTCTTTGATCCAGACTATCGGCCGGGCGGCCCGCAACGTGTCCGGTCAAGTGGTGCTATATGCTGACCATATCACGCAGAGCATGCGCCGAGCCATGGACGAAACCGACCGCCGGCGTGAAAAACAACTGGCCTACAATCAAAAACACGGCATTACCCCGCAAACCATTCGTAAAGCCATCAAAGACATCCGGGGGTCGCTGGGCTTCGCTGATCCCAAAGACATTAAAGAAATACTGAAATTGGAATTATCAGCTGAATCAAAGGCGCTGGAAGATGTCATGAAACAAAAAGAAGTTGAGATGAAAACCGCGGCCCTGGAACTGAATTTTGAATTGGCCGCCATCTTAAGAGATGAAATCGTGGTTATTAAACAAGAACTGGGCAAAAGAGATAAAAAGAAAACCGCTTTGCCCGATCCCATTAAGCCGGACAATCCAAAAATCAAAAAACCGCCACGGCATGGAAGGACGAGATAGCAGTCATGTCATTGCGAGTGAGTCCGACGAGCGCGGTACGGGTCGCCCGCACCAGATCCTTCATTAGCACTCAGGATGACGGGGCGACCTCGGAGTGACATGACTGTGGTTTTTAATGGTTTAGTGATGAGATCCTGAACCCCCACTATGTCTTACGACTTCGAGGGGCACGGTGAATTCAGGATGACGAGTCAACAATCATGTCATTGCGAGGAGTGAGTCCGACGAGTGACGTGGCACGGCTTTCGCGAACGCCGTGCCGTGGCAATCTGCTTAGACGACTAGCCAATAAGCGAGATTGCCGCGTCGTCGGGCTCCTCGCAATGACATGACTATAATCCCCCTTTGATTCCCCCCTTTATCAAGGGGGTTTATAGCTTTAACGTAGGACGTTATGTCCCGACACTCGCAAAAAAATACGCTCGATCGGGATCCCGATCGCAGCATCGGGATACGTGAGAGGACGCGAGGTACGTTAGGTACGTTAAGTAAGTCAAGTTCTTGTCAGCCACCGAACCACAGTCTAAGCTAGTCCCATGGACACTGTTGAAGAAGTAAAATCCAGACTTGATATCGTTGATATTGTGGGTGAATATCTGCCCTTAAAGCCGGCCGGGACCGGTAGTTTTAGGACCAACTGCCCGTTTCACAACGAGAAGACTCCCAGTTTTTTTGTTAACCGTTCGCGCCAGTCCTGGCATTGTTTTGGCTGCAATATCGGAGGGGACATGATCTCCTTTGTGCAACAAATCGAAGGCCTGGATTTTATCGACGCCTTGGAGCATCTGGCCGGCAAGGCCGGAGTTACTCTGCCTTCGTATAACCCGCAGACATCGGGCCTTAAAAAAAGATTGCAAGCGTTGAATGATTATGCGGCCAAATTAATGCGCCATGTGTTAATCAGCGACCCGGAAGCCGGCTTTGCCAGACAATATGTGGCCAACAGGGGAGTGGACGACCTGACCGCGGACTTGTGGCGGTTGGGCTACGCACCCAAAGACTGGCATTCATTGGAAAAGAAATTTTACGCCCAAGGCTATACGGCCGATGAATTGGTCAAAGCCGGCTTAGCTTCTTTAAAAGACAGCGGTTCGGGCATTTATTTTCGTTTTCGCGAGCGCTTAATGTTTCCCATCAGCGATGCCATGGGCCATGTGGTGGGTTTTACGGGCAGAATCTTATCTCAAGAAAAAGTGGCCAAATATGTGAATACACCCGAGACCATACTCTATAAAAAAAGCATGATTTTATACGGTCTGGACAAAGCCAAAACCGACATCAAGCGTGAAGACTTGGCCATTATCGTGGAGGGCAACATGGACGCCATCACCTCGCATCAATTCAAAGTAACCAACGTAGTGGCCAGTTCGGGCACGGCTTTGACTCAAGATCAATTACAATTGTTAAAACGCTATACCGGCAACATTGCCATTTCTTTTGATTCGGACGAAGCGGGTTTAGCCGCGACATTGCGCGGTTTGGATACGGCCAGGCAGATGGATTTTAATATCAAGATCATTTCGTATGATCAAAACCTGGGCAAAGATCCGGATGAGTTGATCCGTAAAGACGTTAAGCTGTGGCAAGAGGCGGTCAGCCGGGCCAAACCCATCATGGAATGGATCTATGCCAAAGCTTTTGAGCTCTACCCGGCCACCACTCCGGACGGCAAGAAAAAAATCGCGCAATTCGTATTGAACGAATGCCGTTATGTGGCTCACCCCGTGGAAAGAGATGCCTGGATAGGCAAGTTGGCCAAAGCTTTGGACGTGGATCCCGAGTCTTTAAGACAGGCTCTTAAGAGACAGCCGGCCGCGGAGCTCAAAACCAAGGCAGACCAAGCACCCGAACCGGCCAAACCGGCCAAAACCCTCAACACTCAAGACAAGACTACCAACGAACTGGAGGCTATTTGGCTGGCCATTGTGCTCACCAAGCCTCAATTGTTTGCCAAAACAGACATCCACTGGATCCATCCACCCCATGCCAAGCTTTACAATCTCTTAGAACAAAGCTATAATTCGCCCATTCCGGGTCAAAATCAGGAACCAAGTCTTTTACAAGACAGCATCGCCGCATCAGCCAGCCTGGAGGAGGATGTCAAGCGATTAGTGGATTATTTGGCCATATTGGCCGATCGTGAGTTCCAGGACGCTGCCAATGATGCCATCGGCCTGGAGTTTTCCAACATAGACAAGCGTCTCAAGGAACTCTCCGTCCATGCCCAAAGACAATCATTGGAATTTCAGATGCGCGAAGCCGAGCGTCTCGGTGATACCGAGAAAATCAACGCCCTGCTCGAGCAGTTTAGCAAATTGACGTAATCAAATTACGTCCGCTCTCCGTTTACGCCGGTCCGTAATCCGGACTCGCGATTCAGGAGTGCTAACCATTTTCTATGCCCACCAATAAGAAATCTTCTTCCGCGTCCCGCTCATCAAAAAACACGGCTCGCGGTTCTTCCAAAATTAAGGCCAAAAAAAACCCGCCCAAAAAACAGGTTGCCAAAAAACCCGCGCCGTCCGCCAAACACAAGCCGGTTCAGAAAGCAAAAAAAGCGCCGGTCAAGCAACAGCAGCCGCCCAAGACGCCGTATATAAAAACTCCGCCTCCTTCGGACGAGGATTTGGAGAATCTTTTTTTAAAAGCCAGAACGCGCAGTTTCTTGACTGAAAATGAAATTCTTTACGCTTTTCCGGATATCGAAGACTACATACCGGTTTACGAAGCATTTATAGATCGCCTCGATGCTTCGGGTATCGCGGTAGTGGAAATGAAGGAAGGCATCTTAGGCAAAAAACAAGACCGCAATCTAATCCTTGAACAGATGAACAGCGCGGTGCCTGAATTCGGCATTAAAGTCGATCCTTTTGATTTAACGGCTGATCACATCCAAATTTATTTAAGAGAAATCGGAAAAATACCGTTGCTTAAAGCGGATGAAGAAATCGCTTTGGCCAAAAGAAAAGAAAAAGGGGATAAGGAAGCAGAGAAAAAACTGATTGAGGCCAACCTGCGTTTGGTAGTATCCATCGCCAAAAAATTCATGGGCAAATCCCTGGCTTTATTGGATTTGATCCAAGAAGGCAATATCGGCTTGTTTAGAGCGGTTAAAAAATTCGAATACAGAAAAGGCTACAAATTCTCCACTTACGCCACCTGGTGGATCAGACAGGCCATCACCCGCGCTCTGGCCGACCAAAGCAGAACCATCCGCATCCCGGTGCACATGGTGGAAACCATTAACAAGTTCCAGCAGATAGAAAGACAGTTGATTCAAGATCTGGGACGTGAGCCGTTACCTGAAGAAATCGCGGCCGAAATGGGCGAAGAAGTGGACAAGGTTCGCCACATTATCAAAATTTCACAAGATACGGTTTCCCTGGAAACTCCGGTGGGCGACGAAGATGAAGATTCGGCTTTGGAAGATTTTATCGAAGACATCAAAAACGTCACTCCTGACCGCGCGGCCGGTTTGCAACTCTTAAAAGATTACGTTAAAGACATTATTAAAGATCTTTCACCCCGCGAACAAAAAATTCTGGAAATGCGCTTTGGTTTGGTGGATGGCGTGGGTCACACCTTGGAAGAAGTAGGTAAAGAATTTGATGTTACCCGTGAACGTATCCGTCAGATCGAATCCAAGGCTCTGGAAAAAATTCAACAGCACCCGTTGATCAAGCGTTTGGCAGATTACTAACGTACATAACGTCCTACGTCGCTCGTCCCAGTCGTCCCACGTCAGAAACCTTCCACCGTCCTAAACCCTCCGTCATCCTGAACTTGTTTCAGGATCTCAACACTAAACCATTAAAACCACAGTCATGTCATTGCGAGGAGTTCGACGACGTGGCAATCTGCTTATTAAACAAATGCATAATATAAATCCAAAAATTTATATTTGATATTTGAAAATTGGTTCGATATTTATCCACAGGCTGTCATTGACGGCCTTTTCGGTTTGCTCTAATCTTTTATTCTCGGCACCTTGAGAATCCGGGAATGATCTTGTCGGGTAAAACCGGCCATCTATAAGCGAAAACGGAGCGCCTCAGCCCAAGGGCAATATTGAGGACTTTCCGCAAGCCAAGATGCGAGCCACAGCTCGAAGATAAACCGGGCAGAGTTCGAGTGAATGCACCCGAAACCCTGAATACGAGCGTCTGTCAGAAAAAACAAACAACATGACTGAGACTGATGAGTTAGTAGGGCGACCGAAAGCTTACCGTCTGACGCCGTAATCAGAATGTACGATGGACGTGATGGCCAACCCATCGCAGAAATCGCACAGTGAGACGATCAAGAGGGATGACGCGCGACTAACAACGCGCATGCGAATGGGGGAAACCCTAATAGCTAGTCCCGAATGAAAATCTCGGTCCAGGGAGAAACAACCAACTCGAACTCGGTCTGTAGTTGTATGCCAAGACCAAAGGCGCAAGCCCAAAAGTCAAAGCACGCAGAATGCAGAGACGGCACCAAGCAGCAGCCACCGCCGCCCTCGCAACCTGAACGGTCGTAGCCAATCCATCGACGCGACCGCCAAGGCAATCGGTTACCCAGCCGATTGAATCATTCACCCAGCAGTGGATGAACTGCAAATACAACTTAAGAGAAGGATTAAACGGCGGCGACAGACCCGCCACTGAGCACAGCGACAAAGGGCCGGTTCGGTCCCAAAGCGACTTAGCTCAGTCCGACTCTCACATACTCAAGTGTGCCACCTACTTCGCGTGCGCTGTGCCAAAACACGGCGCCTTCTTTTTTTACTAAAAATCAGATCATTTTAGATCTTGCAAAAAATAAGATAACAGTTTATTATATTCAACGCCGTAAATAAGCCAAAAATCCTGTTCCGGGGTAGCTTCCCACTTCGCTAATTTAGCTACGTGGGACAAGACGCTGCCCGGCTATTCAACCCTATTCCGGGGTAGCTCAGCGGTAGAGCAGTTGACTGTTAATCAATTGGTCGTGGGTTCGAACCCCACCCCCGGAGCCATAATACAATGCCCCACGCGAGTGGGGTTTTGTGTTTTAGGGCGCCCGCTCGCCGGATTGACATTTTTCAATAACCATGGTAAACAAACAGCATAATTAACTCCCATAATCTATGAATATGAATTTGTCAGAGATTAAACATGGAAACCCTAATGCCACAGGGATGCGCAATTTTAGCGCCGTTGCCGGCGGGGTTTTGGATATGGGAGGCAAGACGTTTTTAATATAATTGAGTAAATTGGCTTTATATACTCAAAAAAACGTCCTGCCCAACCAGCGGGGCGTTTTTAAATACCGCAAACCCACGACCGAGGAGAGTCGTACATGACAACCAAAGAAACTTCACCCAAGCCAGGCAGCAACCCGGTCACCTACCTCTTCCGGATGCTTTGGAGATACTCTGATGGCAATCGCCGCAACGTGGTGATCTACTGGTGCATGTTTGTTGCGGCCAACACTCTGGACTATCTGGCTATTCCATTCTTAATGGCCATGGTTATGGACAAGGTGGCCGAAGGAGTAACCGCCGCCACTTTGAGCGCCATTGTGATACTGTTGATTCTCAAACCATTGGCTGAAATCGGTTTCTGGGCTTTTCATGGTCCGGCGCGCGTCATTGAAAGACTGAACGCCTTCAAAGCCAAGGCCAACTACCGCGCTCATCTGTTGAAAGGCGTCATGAAGTTTCCCATGGCCTGGCACACGGACAGACAATCGGGCGATACGATTGATCGAATTGAAAAGGGTACGCAAGGATTGAACAACTTCGCCGAATCTTCTTTCGAAGTCATCAGTCTGACCATCCGCCTGATTGTCAGTGTCTGCGTGCTGGCTTACTTCAGCTTGGTTTCAGCCGCCATTGCCGCCATCATGATCGCGATCAGCACCTGGATAACCCTGCGTTTTGACCGGGTGCTTATAGCACAATACAAAAAACTCAACCACCAAGAAAATCGCATCTCCGCCAGCGTGTTCGATGCGATCAGCAACATTACCACCGTCATCATCTTGCGCGTGGAAAAACTCATTTTCGAGGCCATTGTGCGCAAGATCTGCCAACCGTACTCGCTCTTTAAAAAGAACGCGGTCATCAACGAACTTAAGTGGTTCTTGATCAACATGGTTTCCACCGCCATGGCCGTAGTCATTCTTATTATCTACATCAGACAAAACGTGCACAGCTCCGAAGGCGTTCTGGTTGGCAACATTTACCTGCTGATCAGATATGTTGAGCAGATCGGAGAAGTGTTTTACCACTTCACCCGTATTTACGGCGATCTGGTGCAATACCAATCCAAGGTCATGAATGCCGAAGAACTGGCTGAACAATTCAAGCCCGGCAATCTGACCAATCACAAACTGCCCGTTAACTGGCAAACAATCGAAGTACGCGACCTAAGCTTCTCGTATCACAACGAGACCGCCGAGCCTCACCTTTCGCGGATTGCGTTTTCTTTGGCCAGAGGTGAGCACGTCGCTTTTGTGGGCGAGAGCGGGAGCGGCAAAACCACGCTCTTAAAAATCATGCGCGGTCTGTATCAGCCATTGGAACTGCGACTGACGGTTGACGGAAAGAGGCTCTCAGATGGCTTTGACGGCATCTGCCGCGACATCACTCTTGTTCCACAGAATCCCGAGCTCTTCACGACCACCATACTGGAAAACATCACCTTGGGCGCGGATTACGATCCGGCTAAAGTCAGACAATATACGGACATGGCTTGCATCACGGACGTTATAGACAAACTGCCGCGCGCCTTCGAGTCTTCGGTCAACGAAAAGGGCGTCAACTTGAGCGGCGGACAGCAGCAACGCCTGGCACTGGCCCGCGGTCTGCTGGCCTGTGAAGGCAAATCCATCGTTTTGCTGGATGAACCGACCTCAAGCGTGGATCCGGCCAACGAGATCCGCATCCATCAAAACATCTTCAAGGCTTTTAAGGATAAAGCCATCATCTCGTCCGTGCACCGCCTATACCTCCTGCCTCTGTTCGACCGAATCGTCATGCTCAAAGAGGGGAAGATACTGGCTACCGGCACCTTGGAACACCTGCTCGCTATCTGCCCGGAGTTCAAAGAACTTTGGGAACAGTGCAGTGAGCAAGACAATTCAACGAACTAAACACCGCCTGAAAACGGCGGTTTTTTTATGATTGACAAATTCAAAAATAACAGTATTATAATTCAACTCAATATAACCTGGAGGAGAGAAGGATGCCACAACTCACCAAAGAATGCTGCCGTTTCAACCTGTGCGTCATGCCCAGTATCCACTACTGCCTAACCTGCGGCGACGCCGTATCGGACAAACATAACGATCCCCAGCGCACCCCCTCGGATATTCTGTGTCACGACTGCAATGTGAGCGGAATTTATCGCCTGATATTCAAAGGTGTGGGGGTGCACTGCCCCAACTGCGGTCGCAAAACCGGAAAAGGCCTATGCGACCCCAAAGGCTTCATGGCATGCATGGGGCATATCGGCATCCGCTAAACTTCACCCGTTCTTCGGGTTCTTTTTTTTGCTCATTAAGCATTCACTTGTTATGATTAGATCCTATGTCAGTTATGCAGACAATCGTACTAGGAGGAGGTTGTTTTTGGTGTACTGAGGCGGTTTACAAGCAATTAAAAGGCATTGTAACCGTCACTTCTGGTTATGCTGGCGGAAAAACAGAACATCCGACTTACGAACAAGTATCCACCGGAAAAACCGGACATGCGGAAGTTATAAAAATTGAATACAACCCTGAAGATCTGGCCACCAAAGATTTATTGACTGTATTTTTCGCTGTGCATGATCCGACGACTTTAAACCGGCAGGGTAGCGATGTGGGCACGCAATACCGTTCCATTATTATGTATACTAATGACGAGCAAAGAAAAGTTGCTGAGGATTTAATAAACGCATTGAATCAAGAAGGACCCAAGGTTGTCACTGAACTTAAGACTTTTGATAAATTTTTCCCAGCCGAAGGTTATCATAAAGATTACTATCAAAATAATCAGGAGGCGCCTTATTGTAAAATAGTCATCAATCCCAAATTGGAGAAGCTAAAACATAGATTCCAACAACTCATAAAAATATGATCCATAAAATCATTAAAACCGAAGAAGAGTGGAAAAAAATACTGACTCCAGAGCAGTTCGCCGTGATGCGAGAAAAGGACACAGAGAGGCCCTATACCTGTGAACTCAATGAATATCAGGGAGAAGGTGTTTTTAGTTGCGCGGCTTGCAATCTGCCCCTCTTTAAATCCGGTGTTAAATTCCATTCGGGCACTGGCTGGCCGAGTTTTTACGAACCCGCAGCCCAAGAAAATCTAATTTTTGAAGATGATAGCAGCCTGGGCACGGAAAGAACCGAGGTCAGGTGCGCCGGGTGTGATTCACACTTAGGCCATGTATTTAATGATGGACCACCCCCCACAGGCAAGCGTTATTGCATAAATGGCGTGGCTTTAAAGTTTATTAAGGCTTAGATTATGCTAAAAGCAATTTTATTAGATGCGGATGGTATTGTGATCCAAGGCAGGCAAAAATATTTCAGCGAGATACTGTCTGAAAAACAAGGCGTCGAATTAGAGGTTGTGCTGGATTTTTTTAAGAAAGATTACAAAAAATGCGTTTTAGGCCAAGCAGATCTCAAACAAGAAGTCGCCAAGTATCTAGATAAATGGAAATGGCAGGGTACAGCCGATGAACTGCTGAGTTTTTGGTTTTCAAAAGATGGACATCCGTCACCACAGATTCTAGAAATAATAAAACAGCTGCGCAATCAAGGCATGAAAGTTTATATCGCGTCCGATCATAGCCAATACAGAGCTCATGACATCCTGCAAAACATGAACCTGAAAGAATATTTTGACGGTTCGTTCTTCTCATGTAATCTTGGCACCACAAAAAAAGATTCTGCTTTTTACATCCAAGCAGCTCAAGAATTAGGCCTTGATCCAAATGAAATCATGTTTTGGGATGATGAAATGGAAAATGTTGAGGCGGCAAAAAAAGCAGGATGTATGGCTTATTTTTATGAAGGATTTAAGAATTTCGCGGCAAATCTTACAAAGGAGTTAAATTTAAGATTGAAAACCAAGTAATATGTCAGATCAAAACATAATCGGCTTCGCCAGTGAACTAGTCGATTCGGCCAAAAATGGCACAAAAACCCTGACTTATCGCCTGGGTGATAAATATGACTTTCTAAAGCCGGGTGATGTCATTAAAACCAAGGACAGTTCCACCGGAGAAGTGTTTGGCGAACTTACGATTACGGAAAAATCAGTTTGCGAGTTTAAAGACTTGGCCTTAGATCTTCCTGGGCATGAGGCGTACAGCAATCTGGAAGACGCGCGACAGTCTTTTGAAAGACTTTACAACCGGCCGGTTAAGGATGACGAACGGGTAGTGATTTTAAATTTTAAATTTAAGAGCCTATGAAAATACCCGAAACTGCCAAGTTGGTGCACAAAGGAATTGTTTTTGATGTTTACCAATGGGAGCAGGAGTTGTTCGATGGAACGAAAACAACTTTCGAAGGCTTGAAAAGGCCTAACACGGTTCAAGTTATACCTTTGCTGGGAGATAAAATCGTTTTAGCTAAAGAACAACAACCTTTGACCAGAGAACGTTATACTTTCTTGGGCGGCAGACAGGAACCCGGCGAAGAGCCTCTAGAGACGGCTAAAAGAGAGTTACTGGAAGAGGCGGGTTTGTCATCTGACAACTGGGAGATGATCAGTGCTTATGAACCATCAGGAAAAATAGAATGGACGGTCTGTATTTATGCAGCCAGAGATTGTCAAAAAATTTCGGAGCAAAAACTGGACGCCGGAGAAAAAATTGAGCTGGAAGAAGTAACTTGGGATGACTTCGTCGACAAAGTATCTTCCCGTAATTTCTGGGAGAAAATGTGCTCTAACGATGTCTTCAGAATGAAATACGAAGGCGGACTGGAAGAATACAAGCAAAAAATCTACGGAAAATAATTATAAATCAGAGATTTAATTATAAAAATATGACCAATCCACAAGACACTAAAAACATTGTTAAGGATTTTTATCAAAAAGCCGCTTCAGGACAAGGCTGCGGGTGCTGTTGCTCTAAAAAAGCCGAGAATGCGGCAATAGCCAAGAGTATCGGCTATGCGGATGAAGAGATCGCTGCGGTGCCGGAGGCCAACCTGGGTTTGGGCTGCGGAAACCCTACGGCTTTAGCCAGCATACGGCCGGGTGATACGGTCTTGGATTTGGGATCCGGAGCCGGCCTGGATTGTTTTTTGGCGGCTAAAAAAACAGGGACCTCAGGCCAAGTGATTGGGGTGGACATGACCGAAGACATGATTAAAAAGGCGCAAGACAATGCGCAACGCTACGGTTTTGGTAATGTCAGCTTTAAATTGGGCGACATTGAAGATTTGCCCGTGGAAAGCAGTTCGGTGGATGTGATCATCAGTAATTGCGTGATCAATCTGGCGCCGGATAAATCTAAAGTTTTTAATGAGGCTTACCGAGTATTGAAAACAGGCGGCAGCATGTATGTTTCAGATATAGTCTTACTGGCCGAACTCACGCCCGAACAAAAAAATGACCATGAACTGATCGCCGGCTGTGTAGGTGGGGCCGTGTTAAAAGACGCTTATTTGGCCATGCTCGAAAACGCGGGCTTTAAGGTGAATATTTTGGACGAAGACAAAGAGATCAACAAAAGACAATACCAAGGCATTGCTTTGGAAAGTCTTAAAATTCAAGCTGTTAAATAATTTTTATTATATATGCGTAAATTCATTACTTTTTTAGCCGTTCTGTCTTTTATGGCGGCCGGCTGCCAAAACACCAGTCCTGCCGGAGGAGTCTTGCCAGGCGCATCCTCAAGCCAATCTTATGACCCCTGTGAATTATTACAGTCATCCGATTTCGCGTCTTATTATCCGGGCGAAGAATACAAGCAAACCAAGCATGATACGGAAGCCAATGCCGTGGGGCAAAAAATTTGCTTTTATGATATTGGCGAAGACATGAAATTTGTTCAACTCTCCATTGTGTCAGATGCTGACATGCCGGAAAAAACCAAGGCCGGCGGGCAAAACTCGGAAAAAATCTATACTCAAGGCAAAGACTTGTTGGAAGACACTCAAACGGTCACGGGCCTGGGGGACGAAGCTTATTATGGAGGCAGCGGTCTGGGTTTGGGTAAGGGCTTAACCGTATTGGTTAAGGGCAAGGGCGTGCATTTTAACGTAGTGATAGGCTTGGGCTTTGGCAATGACGATCAAGCCAAGCATCTGGAGATTGAAAGCGCCATCGCGAAAAAAGTTTTGGAGAGGCTTTAGTTGTCTTGAATGTCATCTCAACTGCCGTGGAGGGATCTCTTGTCATCCTCGCGAAAGCGGGGATCCAGTTTATAAACTCACCCTACCCTCTCTTAAGCCTGCCCTGAGCGCAGCCGAAGGGATTAAGAGAGGGTGAAGCTCTCGGAAGATCCAAGCCTGTTAACTGAAATCCCCCTTGCTGCGCCCTACGTAGCTTTAGCGAAGGAGGGACAAAGGGGGATTCCAGCGAGATGGCTAGGGGTTCGGTCGCCCGCACCAGATCCTTCATCAGCACTCAGGATGACAGGGCAACCTCGGAGTGACATGGTTGGTTGATGAGATCCTGAACCCACATTATGTCTTACGGCTTCGAGGAGCACTGTAAATTCAGGATGGCGAAGTGTTGTACTAAACATCCACAGCACTCTTGCCGGCCAAACGGCCAGTACACCAGGCGGACTGAAGGTTGAAACCTCCAGTAAAGCCATCGATATCCAAAATTTCACCGGCCAAAAACAAACCCGGACAGATTTTTGATTCCATGGTCGAAGGATTGATTTCCGCCAAATCAACCCCGCCGGCTGTTACAAACTCATCTCCGGCCACACGCGAGCTGATGTTTAAAGGTACGGCTTTGAGCCAAGCCGCGCAACGCATCAAATCTTTTTTGGAAACAGCGGCTATTTGAGCATCAGCCTCCAAAGACAAGTCGTCCAGCATACATTCGACTAAAGTTTTAGGAACGAGCATGGCCAACACATTGCACAGACTCTTTTTAGTGTACTTGGAAGCGTTAAACTGAATTCTTTTAAGCAAGACATCTTGGTTCACGCCGTCAAACAGATCTATCTTGACGGCCACGGGCCGTTCGGGAGTGAGCTGATGAAAAGCCAGCAGGGAAGACAGGGCAAAAACAGCCGGTCCGCTGATGCCTTTATGCGTAAAGATAAAAGGTCCTTGGCAGGTGATTTTGGGGTCACCGGCCAGGCTGAAACGAGCTGTTGGAAAAGACAGCCCGGCAACACGGGCCGGCCAGGATTCTTTGGTCTGCAAGGCGCTTAAACCGGGCGCCAAATCCGTAATCTTGTGTCCCAAAGACTGAGCAAAAGCATAGCCATCTCCCGTGGAACCCGTATTTCTATAAGCTTGTCCGCCCGTAGTCAAAATGACCCTATCAACTGTCAGCGCGTTTTTTGAGGCCTTTAACTTAATAGCAAAGCCATTATCTCGCTTGGTAATACCTATAACATTGGCATTAAACAAAACTTTAATCCCTGTTTGTTGGAATAATTTTTCAAAAACGCGTACCACATCTCGTCCGTCATTGGAGCAGGGAAAAACCCGCATGTCTTTTTCGGTCTTAACTTTGACCCCATGATCTTCAAACCAAACCCTGACGCTTTTAGGCGGAAAGGCATACATGGCTTTGGACAAAAATTTACTGCCGCGGGGATAATTGGTTAAAACCTGACGAGTGTTCTCAACCCCGGTCGTTAAGTTACATCGGCCGCCGCCTGATATAATTACTTTTTTGCCTAATGAATCATTTTTTTCAATCAAAAAAATCTCCACTGTGTCAGACTCCTCCCTAGCGGCGGCCGCCGCCATCAACCCGGCCGCCCCGCCCCCAATAATCGCGATTTTCATAACACAATTTGTACCATGATCACGTACATGACGTACATAGCGTCCTCTCACGTCTCCCGATGTCGCAATCGGGATCCCGACCGAGTGTATAATTTTTTGCGAGTGTCGGGACATAACGTCATACGTATCTCGTACACCGTACTTCGTACAACGTGGTGCAGGCAGATGGTCTGAATAAATGCGCCATGGCACACACATTCCTAACGCCGTATCGTTGTACTTTGTACGTTGTACGAGGCACATTAAGTGCATCTCGCTTCAACCTTTTGTCTTTACCCTGTATAATATCATTATATGAAATCCGCACACTTTAAAATCATGGGCATCGCTTTATCAGCCTTTGCTCTTGTAGCCGTCGCGTCGCAGGCTCAAGCAGCGACTCTGGCGGACCGCCTGGCCGGCCGCATACTTATTCAAGCTCAAAACAAGGGCCAGGCCTGGTACGTCCATCCCGCTACCAAGCAAAGACAATTTTTATATCATCCATCACAGGCTTTTCAGGTTATGCGGGAGCAGGGGATAGGGATAACCAATGCCGATCTGGAAAAGATACCCTTGGGCCTAAGAGAATACAGCGGAACCGACACGGATGGCGACGGTCTGCCGGATGCTTTTGAGGAGGCTATCGGCACTGATCCGAATAAAGCAGACACGGATGGCGACGGCTATGATGACAAAACCGAATTATCAGCCATCTATAATCCCAAAGGTCCGGGCATGATGCCTTATAACGCCCAATTTGCCATGCAGCAAAGAGGAAAAATATTTTTACAAGTGGAGTCGCACGGTGAAGCCTGGTGGGTCAACCCGGATGAAGACAAGCGCTATTTTCTAGGCCGCCCGGATGACGCGCTGGCTTTGATGCGAGCCTACGGCAAAGGCATCAGTGATAACGACATCAAGGCCATACCTATCACTAATAACAAGATGGACTGTCTGACGGACCAAGACTGTTTAATCGCGGCCACCGAAGTCGGACAACCAACACGAGTGGCCTGGAATATGATGGCTAATATCTATGGCATTATCATAGACAGTGACACGGACATGGAAATCACCTCCGAAGCCGCGCGCCACCGCTACCAACAAAAAACCATGCGCATTCAGACCATGCTTAGTGATGAATTAAAAGAAGCGTTAAGAGAAGACGGTAAAACCGAAGAAGAGATTGCCCAAGTCGAAACCGAAGCCCAAACCAGTGCTCAAGAAGCCGTGGGCACCATGATGACTTGCCATTTTGGAGATAACAACCAAATGGTCAACCTCTTAAGGCAATGGCAGGCCGGTAATTTCACGGATGACGATTTATCGTTTGCCGAGTGCACAACGCAGGAATAAACCCCCACCAGATAACTGCACCCTCACCCGGTCGGCCAGAGGCGACCACCCTCTCCCAAAATTGGGAGAGGGTTTTTTAAAATCCCCTCCTTGGTCAAGGAGGGGATTGGGGTGGTTTGAACTGACTGACCAAACTATCTCGCCATCAAGCTCTTCAAATCGATCAATGACGAAGCATCACCTGTAACCAACGGCATCTTGCCATCCCATTTTTCCAAAGCTCTTAACTGCAAAATCTGCGGATTATTTTTAAGCGCTTCTGACTCAACGCGCAAAGCCTCGGCCTTGCCTCTGGCTTCGGCAATTTTTTGATCAGCTTCAAATTTAATCTGCTCCAATTTGTTCTTAGCCGCCAAAGCCGATTGTTCGGCCGTCACCTTGGCTTCAATTGATTCATTAAACGAGGCGCTGAAATGAAAATCCACGATATTAAAATCATCCACTTCAATACCGCGCGGAATCAATTTATTTTTGATATGCGCCTTAATTTCTTCTTTAACTTCTTCTCTTTTGGTAATCAGTTCTTCAGCCGTGTATTTGGCCGTGGAAGCTTTAACCGATTCCTGCAAAGCAGGATCGATCAATCTGGTTTTGTAATTCACGCCCACTTCCTGATAGATCAAAGCCGCTTTTTCCGGCACGATATGAAAGTTCAAAGCCACTTCACTGCTCACGCTCTGCAAATCTTTGGACGCGGCCGAAGACTGAACCTGTTCTTTTTGGATTTTGACGTCCATGAGCACCACCCGGTCCATGATGGGCACGCGCACATACAAGCCCTCATCGATCACCTTGTCCGTCACGGCCCCCCAGCGCAGTAAAACGCCCCTCTCGCCGGCCCCGACCGTGCCAAACGGCCAGAAGATGATTAAAAGGATTAAAGCCCCCAAAAGAGCGATTAGCGCCTTGTAATAAGGCTTGATAACTATGGTTGTCATTTGCATATACTGGTAGTTAAGAGGAAAATGGGGGAGTGGTCAACTCAAATGTAAAATTTTTGAATGAACCGAGTTAATGACTCATATGTTCCTAGCTCACTTACCGGCCGGCTACATCTTAACCAATTATTTGCAAAAAAAAGCTGAATACCAATCGCTTTCTTTGGGTCGGGTTAGTGGCCAGCATTTTACCTGATATCGACTTGGTCTATTTTTATTTCTTCGATCATCGGCAGACCTTGCATCACAGCTACTGGATTCATGTTCCATTTTATTGGTTGATATTGGGCTTATTGACGTTAATCATCATCCGCCTGACAAAAAAACAAGCTTACTTGGCGGCCACAATCATATTTTTTGCCAACATCTTCCTGCATTTACTGCTTGATACCATAGTGGGCAAGATAGAGTGGCTTCAGCCATTATCATCATACGCCTATTATTTATTTGATGTTCCGGCAAAATACGACTTTTGGGTCTATAACTTCATTTTCCATTGGACTTTTTTGCTGGAAATCACCGTCATCGTATGGGCCGTGTATTTGTTGTTTAAGAATTACAAATCTAAAAATTGATGATTTTATAAGGAGATTAGCGTCATCCTAAACCTGCCGCGCCCCTCGAAGTCGTAAGACATAGTGGGGATTCAAAACATCTCTGACTAAATCATGTTTAATTAGAATAGTAAGTTTAGAGATCCTGAAATTAATTCAGGATGACATACGAATGGACTGAAAACAAAAAAAGAGATAATCTGAATATGTTTTCTAAACATATTTAACCAGCCATAAAAACCATATGCCTAACTTTGACCCGTCAATTTTAATCTGGCTTATCCCTCTTATGATTTGGGAGGCTGTCTGGAAGGGGATTGCCCTCTGGAAAAGCGGACGCAACAATCAACTGAAATGGTTTATTGCCATTTTCATTTTTAACACGGTTGGTCTGCTGCCCATTGTTTATCTGAAATTTTTTCAAAAAAAGTCTTAAATCAATCCTCATGAAAAAATTTTGGGCCGGAGGATTTTTATATAATCCGGACAATAACAGCGTTTTATTGCATCAACGCGACGCCAACACCCGATTCAATCCCAATACCTGGGCTTTTTTCGGCGGCTTGAACGAAGGGACGGAAACTCAGTTACAATGTTTCATCCGGGAGCTGGAAGAGGAACTGGGATGTAAACTTGAAGATAAAAATATTATTCCTTTGGTCGATTATTTTAATGAAGAATTCCAAACCCACAGATACGTCTTTTACGTGCTTAGCGTTCAACCTAAGTCCGAATTCACCTTGTCCGAAGGCCAAGATTTTGACTGGGTCAGTCTGGACAAGCTGGATGAATACAATTTAACTGAAAAAACCACTAAAGATTTGAAATTTTTTATTGATTCTATTCAAGAATATGCCCAATAATAAAACCTTGATTTATTCTCTCCTAGCGGCATTCGTCGCGATTGCGGGGGTAATTTTTATTTGGAACAATTATCAAATCCAGATTCAAGACCGAACCGACAAACCTATTGAAATACCAAAGTCCGTCTCTAAACAATGCGGTATTGAATCTTGCCATGGCCTGAACATCACCTGCGGACCCAATGTACCGGAAGTTTGCACCATGATGTACATGGCCGGAGATAACTGCCGTCAATTCGTCAATTGCGAAGTCATCGACCATCAATGCCAGCAGACCGCCTCACCGAAATTCGATACATGCAAAAGTTGCGTGCAAAAATGCGAGCAAGATTTTAAAAATGATTCAATAAAATTTTTCGAGTGCGAAAGCCGTTGCGTTTAGATATAATATTATCCATCATCACGGATGACCGCCTCACGCTTTCAGTAAACAAGACCATCCTAATAAATATTCTCAATATCAATCCTCCATATGAAACTCAAACAACACATTTATTACGAATTATTATTTATTGTTGGTTCAGTCTTTGTTTTCAGGGGACTGTGGACATTGATGGACCGAGTCCCGATCTTGAACGACTCCCTGGCCCACGCCGGTTTATTGATATTCGGCATCATCCTAACCGTCTACGGCATCACTAAACTGACTCATAAAAATTAACAAATATGAAAATACAACCCTGGGCCATGGAAGCTGTCGGCTGGTATGGAACCGTGGTCATCGTCGGAGCTTTCGCACTGGTCAGCCTTGAACTGCTGGCTCCCACCAGCTTGTGGTACCTGATTTTAAATTTGACCGGGTCCCTGGGTATTGTTTTCATCTCTTTTAAAAAGAAGGCTTTCCAACCCGGAGTGCTGAACGCGATTTGGGCTCTTATAACCGGAGCGGCCATCTTAAAATTGATGATTTAAACCGTATGAAACAACAATTCTCCAAAAAAGATTTGGGCATGATGATTAGAAAGTTTAAATACTGGACCCTCTATCTTTCTCCCAATCAATATTATTTGGGCAAGTTAAGACTGGTTTTAAATGACCCTAAAATTGATTTATGCGAGCTAAGCAAGCCGGAAGAACAGGAATTGATGAGCATTATCAAAAAGTCAAAAAAAGCCTTAGATCTTTGTTTTAAGCCGGATTTATATAACTACGCCACCCTGGGCAACTGCATAAGGCATCATCACTGGCATATCATTCCCAGATATCAAACACCTCGATTCATTGATAACGTAAAATTTGAAGATAAAAATTGGAACAAGCCCCCCTGGCCGGCACCGGCCAAAAAAATAAATCTTAAAATCATGAAACAGATCCATAAAATAATAGCCGGCAGTTTACAATAATAAATACGAAGTATACCAAAATTTTTATTGTTTAATTCTTAATTGTTGATTGATTAATTATGCCTAAAATCATCATCGCCTCCGGGCCGGTCATCGTGGAAGACGGAAAAGTCCTGGTTAACAAGCACGGGGACACGAACTTTTGGAAGTTCTGCGGGGGCAAAGTGGAGGATTTCGAAACCGACCTTAAAACCAATGCCGCGCGCGAAGCCAAAGAAGAAGTCGGCATTGACCTGGAATTTGAAAACCGCGAGCCGTTCGTGATGCACACCGGCAAACAGACCGAACAAGGCCTGATTGATGTGTTATTAGTCCACTATCTAGCGCAGAGAATAGGGGAGATTAAACTCGGTCCGGATATCCGCGAATATGCTTGGCTGGATATAAAAAATCTACCGGAAGACGTTGGCCCCAACATCATTCCGGCTTTGAGATATTTTGGATTTTTAGACTAACAGGACGAAAAACAATTAATCGCCGGGCAATTCGATATTCTTTTGAAAGATGGATATTTTTTTGTATCGGGCCAAAATTCTGAACAACAAAAAGTAGACCAGTATGGAGACGGTGATGGCCAAGCCTCCAAAAACCAGCACGCGATAAACATCAACCATCAACAACCCGCCCAAAGATATAATGGCCGCGACCGTGGAAACCAAAAATAATTTTTGTAAATTGGCCAAATTTTTATGCTCACTGTCACTGTAAAGAAAATTGATCAAACTGACCGTGGAATTTATGTAATTGGCCAACATGTCCCATAATTCTTGCAAATATTTTTGGGAAGAATGCAAAGACATGAAAAAACGTTTAAACGTTTCATTCAGATTGCTGTCCAGCACGTATTCATCGATTAATTTACCGCGCCAATCCAAAAAATGCTGCATCTGATTAAGCCTGGCGCGAAAAAAATTGGCCTGATTCTGAATATTCAAAATCCTGTCATGCACCACGGGCAAATCTTGCTGCTGAAAATACTTTTGGTTCCTGATGCCCTCAACCTTATTCCACAAAACTTCATAACCCTTGACAAATCTTTCCAGCTGGATTTCGTACACTCTGGCGAACAAAAGGTGTTCGACGGCTTTATCCAGAACATCCTGATTGAATCTGGAGTTGTTAATGACCGCTAAATTCTCGCCAATCCAAACCTCTCCTTGTTCCAGATCTATTTTTTTATGCGGAATGGTGTTAAAAATCTCAAAAAACTTTTCCATTTCGGCGCTCGTGGCTTTGCTGACAGTTAACAGCAAAGGATGGCGTGATTCTATTTCATCAAAGACTTTGGGCCTGGCCGCACCGCGCGAGAACAAATTGTCCCACAGATTAATCATCTTTTTATTCAAAAACTGCTCCAGTCTTTGCGCGTCCTTTTCCGGGTCTTCGGCCGGCTGGCTTAATATTATCAAACCGTCTTCCGAAACTCTGAAAAACAAACGATTATCGAATTGACCCTCAATAACATTAATTGACTCCGGCAGATAATCGATATTTTTAACCTGCATGTCTTTAAGCCAAGTCCTGATTTCCCGGCGCTTAAAATATACAGACTCCCATCTGGCCAAAGCTCTGTAATATTCTTTTAAATGCAAAGTTGAACTGGGCGCCCAAGATGCAATGTAAATATTGGTAAATTTCACAAAGATATTATAAAGCCTCAAGACACATTAGACCATAATATTCGGAATAATATGTTTTCAATAAACTTCGATGGTAATTTTTTTCGCGCCAAACCTGACCGCCTGCCCTTTGGTGGGCAGCCAGACATCAATACGATTATACCCATATCTGGCGTTCATTCTGTCACGCACCACAAAAACTTGATCGCCGTATAGTTCGGGAATTTTGACGATGGCATGCAGAGGTAAAAAATTGGAGGCAATGGTATTGGCCGCCCCGTATTTGGCGTAATTTTCGCACACATCATAACCCGTGGCCGTAATGCAGGGAGTATCATCGGTTTGTGCCACTTCGCTGGAATAAGCCGTGGCAATAACTTGATAAGTTCTATTGGGCTCGGCCACTTCGCGGCAGGGAGGGGCGGCACTTAAATCGATTTCTTCCTCCCAAACCAATTTGGGCAATTTTATGTTCTGCAGAGCTGAAACCGCACCTGCGCCCAAAGAGACCGTAATCATCAAAACCACAAAAACAGACAGACCTAACAAAAATTTGATACCGACCGGCATGTCTACGGGATGCTTTTGACGCTTTTTAAAACCGCGCGGATCGATAACCTTCATCGTATGTATTATAACATAATAACCAATAAACAAATTCCAATAACCAAAAAATGAAATGGGTTGAAAATCGATTGACACCAAAGGAAGTGATTGACCGAAACCATAATTTATGAAAACATGCTTAAAAATATAAGACACGAGCCAAAATATATGACCGACAATACCTCACCGCTTATACAACCGACTACTGATCGTGCCTTGGAACCGGCCGAACCCAAACCCGAACTTCAAGCCGCTGCGCCAAGCATCTTGCTCGAACAAAACAATAAGCCCGCGGAGAGTCAAAACTCCGCCCCCAAGAAAGACTATGCTTTAATCACGGGTGCTTCTTCAGGCTTGGGCTTGGCTTTTGCCAGAATTTTAGCTTCAAAAAAAAAGCCCCTGATTCTGGTTGGCAAAGATGAACATAAACTCAAACAAATCTCCTATGAGCTTAAAGACAAAGAGGGGATAGACGTGCGCTTTTTGCCCATAGATCTGGCCCGCTCCAAAGACTTGCCCAATCTGCCGGATAAACTGCAACGCATGGGCCTTAAAGTGGATGTTTTGATTAACAACGCGGGTTTTGGCAAATTCGGACCGGAAACTCACATCCGATACGAAGACGCGCTCAACATGATTAATTTGAATTGCCGGGCCACCCTGGCCATGACCAAATTATTTCTCCCCGGACTGCTTAAGCAGAAAAAAGGCGCCATCATCAACATCGCCGACACCGCCGGTTTTATACCGGTGCCCAAGCTGGCGGCCTACGCGGCCACCAAGGCCTTTGTCATCAACTATACCGAAGCTCTGGCCCAGGAAGTCGCCGGCCGGGGCGTAAAAGTTCTCTGCGTTTGCCCCAGCCCCATGTCCACTTCCTTTTTCACCAAGGCTGACATCAACACCTCAACCCACCAACACCTGCAGCAGCTGACAGATCCCGAATCAGTGGTGGAACAGGCGCTGACCGCTTTAAAGACGGGCAAGACTTTAATCGTGGCGGGCCAACCGTCTTTTTGGATGAAAATAGCACCCACACTCATGACGCGCTCTTGGCTGCGCAAAATAGGTTTCGGTTTATTTAAAAATTGAACAGACGGCTGAAACGAACGCGCTCGTTATCACCGACGAGCGTTTTTGTGTTATAATAATCAGGTCTTATTCCGCCCGGATGATTGTTGGGTAACAATAAACCGGCGGACCAAGTTCTTTATGTCCAAATCTTTCAAAAAATCCAACCGCCCGGCGCCAAAAACTTCAAGTTCAGCCTCGGTGTGGGCGGTCGTCAGCATTTTAAGTTTCCCCACGGTAGCTTTATCTCTGGCAACCTTGGGCTGGAACTCTCTGGCAGCCTTTCTGCTGGCTTGTTTGGCCACCATCTCTATTTTGATACTGGAAGCTTTTACCAGGGGCAAAGTCTGGATTTTTGATGATAAATTCCGCCATATTTTTGATCACGAAGACACGCCTTTCAGAATCATAGTGGTCGCCGGGGGAATGTTGCTGATCCTGGAAACCATTCTAATCGTGGAAACTTTCAGAAACCCGGCCTTTGACGGTTTTATTTTAAACATCATGGCCAAAAAACAATGCGCATCGCCCACCAGCTATGTGGCGAAAATAATTTGTCCGCATTATACGGGCTCAACCGCCACTCAATCCAAAAATTTAAAGCAACGGGAGTTCCCGCTTAAATATTCTTTGGAGCAAGCCGCCAAAACCCATCTCTTACCCAATGCCGTGGCCGGTTCTTGCGCGATTTTGCCGGCCCAGTGGCCGAATTACGCTCAAGACGACCGGTCCGTTAAATTTTTCGCCTATTGCAAACAAAGTCCGGCCGGTTCTTGTACGCCCGGCGGTGAAAGCGTGTCCGCCATCATCACCACGGAACTCATGCGCAATGAACTCGGATACTACGTGCCTCTTACCTGGCAGGAAGACCGTCAAAGCCAAGCCTATCAAAACATCATCAACCATCCGGAGGCCGTAAAAATGATGGACGACTATTTGAACGAACGCTGTAAAAACATAACCCAAGTTTTTCTCAAGCCTTTGGGTGAATAAACCGGCTGAAATTTTCGGCCATTCGTGTTAAAATGGAAAAATGAAAATAACCCCTTACGGAGCCGCCAGAGAAGTAACCGGCTCTTGTTATTTGATTGAAACCGAAAAAGCAAAAATATTGGTGGACTGCGGCTTGTTCCAAGGCTATTCTTTGGCTTTTTCCAAAAATTTCGAACCCTGGGCTTTCGATGCTTCCACGGTGGACGCTGTTTTTATTACCCATGCGCACTTGGACCACACGGGCAGACTGCCATTTTTATGCAAAAGCGGATTCACGGGACCGGTTTATTTGACCCCGCCCACGGCCAAACTGGCGCAGTTGATACTGGAAGACGCGGAAAACATCATGGAAGAAGATTTTCAAAGAACGCACGCTCCCAAACTTTACGACCGTCATGATGTGGACTGTTGCGTGGATCGCTTTAAACCCATGAGCGACGAAAGCGCTATTTGTGTCAAAGACCTGAAAATAACCTTCCATAACGCCGGCCATATTTTTGGCAGTGCTTTTATCTGTCTGGAAGACATGAAAGGCCACAGAGCCGTCTTCTCGGGAGATCTGGGCAATGTGGACACACCGCTGGTCAAACCCAAACATGAACTTTGCGATGCCGATGCGCTGTTCATCGAATCCACCTATGGCAATCGCATTCACGAAGACCAAGCCAGCCGGGTGCAACTGCTTAAAAAAACCATTATCGAAACAGTTAAACGCAATGGAGTCTTGCTCATTCCCGCTTTTGCCGTGGAAAGAACGCAAGAACTCTTGTATGAGCTGAACCACTTGGTTGAGAACAGGCTGATGCCGGCCGTGGACATTTATCTGGACAGCCCTATGGCCATCAAAGCCTCCCGCATTTTTGACGATTATCCTGATTACTACAGCCGGGATGCTTTTAAATTAATCGCCTCGGGCGATGAATTGTTTGATTTTCCGGGTTTGACGCTCACCATGTCCAAAGATGAATCCAAGGCCATCAATCAAGCCCCCTGGCCCAAGGTGATTATCGCGGGATCGGGCATGATGTCCGGGGGCCGGATCATGCATCACTTGGTGCGCTATTTGGGAGATCCGAAAACCACTTTGCTCATTATCGGTTATCAAACTGAAGGCACGCTGGGACGAAAACTCTACTCGGGTGAGAAAAAAGTCTGGGTCTTGAATGAGATGATAGAAGTCAAAGCTCAAATCGTAAGTATCGGCAGTTACAGCGCGCACGCGGATCAACACATGTTGATCGACTGGATAAAATCAGCTGACCAGCCGCCCAAACATATTTATTGTGTGCACGGAGAAGAAAACGCGGCCGCGGCTTTGGCCACGCGCATCAGAGAGGAACTGCGTTTAAAAGCCGACGTGCCCAGATTCGGGCAAACCATTGAGACTGAAAATATATGACCTGGATAATCATCGCCATTTTGGGACACGCGGCCAACGGTTTCGCTTTTATCATAGACAAGATACTGCTGAATAACGCTTTTAAGCGCAGCGCCACTTATGCCGGCCTGGTAGGGCTTTTATCAGCCTTGGCTCTGGTTCTGATTCCCTGGGTAACGGCTTGGCCACTGGGCGGTGATTTATTGCTGGCGATTTTAAGCGGTCTGACCTTTATGGCCGCTCTCTGGACTTTTTTTGCGGCTCTTTCCAGAGGAGAAGCCAGCCGGGTCATACCCATTATCAGCGCCCTGATTCCCATCATGACCCTGATTGGAACCTCCTTATTTTTAGCCGAACGGCTGTCTTTTTATGAACTGCTGGGATTTTTTATGTTGATCACGGCCACGGTTATCCTGGCCGGGGGCAAAGCTCAAAACCGTCTTACTTTAAACGCCTTGCTCTTAAGCCTGCTATCAGCTTTTCTGTTCGCGGTCAGTTCGGTTAGCGGCAAAGCCGTCTACGACAGCGTAGGTTTTTTGGGCGGCTTTACGACCACGCGCATCGTGGCCGCTTTGACCTCCATTATGCTGGTCATGCTGGTGGATCCCTTGGCCGGCGAAGAGATTAAAGACATCGTCAAATCCATGACCGCCGGCCGGCAAAAAAAACGTTCCGGTCAGTTAATGAGTATGGCCACGGCCGGCAAGCTGGCCATCGTGGGCCAGACCCTGGGAGGCTTGGGCTTTATCGCCATTCAATACGCCATCTCCTTGGGCAGCGCCTCCATAGTCAACGCGCTACAAGTTATGCAATTCGCCCTCTTGGTGATAGCGGCCTTTATTTTAAAAAACAAAGCGCAGACTTTATTGGGAGAATCTTTGAACCGGTCGGTAATAATCATTAAAGGCCTAGCCTTGGTCATCATGGCCATCGGCTTGAGCTTAATCGTCTGATATGCAGGACAAACATAAAAAACTTTTGAGTCGATCCGGTTTTTACGCGGGCGCGGTTTTTGTGGTATTAACGGTTTCGTTCCTGCTCATGAGCCTGCCCATGGGAGGCGGGGAGCATCCCGGAGTTACTTTCAGCCGGACCTATGCTCAAGAACTGGGGCTGGAACCGCAGGAGTTACTGGTCAACATCCTGGACGACCTGCAGGTCAGACGTTTTAGAATACCGGCTTATTGGAGCTTGATAGAAAGCCAACCCGATGTTTGGACTTACGACTGGCTGGACAGCGACCTGGATAATATCGCGGCCAGAGGCGGAACTGTGACCCTGGCCATCGGCGAAAAACTGCCTCGCTGGCCCGAATGTTGGATCCCGGACTGGGCAAGCCAGATGCCTCAAGAAGAACGTGAACAGGCTGTTTTAAGATACCTGGAAAAAACCGTGAACCGCTATAAAAATCATCCGGCCATTGAAATGTGGCAGGTTGAAAACGAACCCGGTTTTCCGTTCGGCACCTGTCCGCCTGTCAGACGAGAATTTATCGACCAAGAGTTGACGCTGGTCAAAAGTTTGGACCAAACCCGCCCCATCGCCACCACTGATTCCGGAGAATTGTCCATGTGGAAGCTGGGCCGCAAAGTGGATCTGCTGGGAGTCAGCGTTTACCGGGTAGTCATCGGACCTCTGGGCATCTTTCGTTATTGGTTCATGCCGCCGCAATTTTATCTGCGCAAAGGCCAAGCTGTTCAGCGCTTATGGAAATTTGAAGATTTTTACATCAGCGAATTCCAGATGGAACCCTGGACCAAACGCCCGTCTTTAACCGTTACGCCCATTGACGAACAGATGCAAACTTTTGATATCCAACAAATGCGCGAAAATATTGATTTTGCCCGCAGCTCCGGCATTTCAAAAATTGACTATTGGGGTGTAGAATGGTGGTATTGGATGAAGAAGGTACATAATCAACCTATTTTCTGGGAACAGGCTAAAACCCTTTTTCCATAAAGCTTATGCCCCAGCCCGTATTGACCATAGAACTCCAGCCCGGCAGTTTAAAAGCTTTTGTAGTCTCCAATGCTTCTAAAATAAAAGCCTGTGGAATTTTTCCTTGGCCGGACAAAGGCATAAAGGAACTGAACACCAATTTATTAGCCATTAAAAAATCTTTTAAGCTCAAATCAGACCCCATTTGTATTTTGCCCGAACCCGAATCCGTTAAAAAAACGGGCCTGTCCAAAATCAAACTTAAAACCGTCACTTTGCTGGAAGCGCGCGCGGCTTATGAGATGGAAAAAGGAATTTTCAAAAATAAACATTCAGCCCTGTTTATCGAGCTTGGCCAAAAAATAAACATCTTAATGCTGAACAAGGCGAACAAAAAAAGCCCCGCGGTTTTGGATATCAGCAGTCTGACAGCCAATTACCTGGAAGCTTTGCTGGATACCGGAGAAGCCTACCGGCTTAAGGACTACTGCGGAACCGATTTTTTCAAGCGTAAATCCCGCGAATCATACGATAAAATTTACAACCAGACTCAAGAGGGGAGCGTGGAGGGAGCGGAAATGTTTGTTGAATACGGCTCTTTTGTGGGTACTCTGATCGCCAATTTGGAAATGTTATTTAACCCCGACGCCGTGGCCATAACCGGGCCCTTGGCTCAAACCCACGATGCTTGGAGTCATGCCATGGGTAAAGCACGCAAACAGCACTTAACACATAATCCAAAATCCAAAATAAACATCCTTAAGAGTAAACCGGAGGCCGCGGCCGTGGGCGCCTTTTTGCTGGTCAAATAGGCCGGTTTCACCTTTTTGAGCGCTACGATTGACTAAAGCGCTGATTTTGGCTATAATCGCCCTCTATGGATTTACGCAACGTAGCCATTATCGCGCATGTGGACCACGGAAAAACCACCCTGGTTGATTCCTTGTTGAAACAGTCGGATACGGCCAAAACTCAAAAAATGGAAGGTGATACCATCATGGACAGCAATGAGCTGGAAAGAGAGCGCGGCATCACTATTTTTTCCAAAAACGCGGCCGTCATCTATCAGGGCACCAAGATCAATATCGTGGACACACCCGGACACGCTGATTTTGGCGGGGAAGTGGAACGTATCATGAAACTGGTGGACGGCGCTTTGTTATTGGTCGACGCCAAAGAAGGCCCCATGCCTCAAACCAGATTTGTACTAAAAAAAGCCATTGAATCCGGCCATCGCATTATTTTGGTGATTAATAAGATCGACAAGCCGGACGCCCGTCCGGACTGGGTATTAAATAAAACTTTTGACTTGTTTTGCGAGCTGGGCGCCACGGATGAACAGACGGATTTTCCGGTCATTTACGCTTCGGCCAAACAAGCCAAGGCCGGTTTAGAGGCAGATCTGAGCCAAATGAGCGATATCGAACCTTTGTATAAAGCCATAGTCAAATACATCCCGGCCCCCAATAACAACCCCGAAGGGCCGCTGCAGGTTTCCGTGGTTAACGTCTCTCACGACAACTTTAAAGGCAGGATAGCCATCGGCAGAGTCATCAGAGGCATTTTTCATCCCGGACCGGTAACCTGGATCAACCGCCAGGGCGTTCAATCAGCGGCCAAAATCACTTCTGTAATGGTTTTTGACGGATTGATGCGTAAAGAGGTGCCCGAAGCCGTGGCCGGCGAAATAGTGGCCTTTTCGGGCGTGGAAAACGCCAACGTGGGCGAGACCATTGCCGATCCGGCCAACCCCGAAGCCTTACCCGTCCTGGCCATTGAAGAACCGACCGTTAAAATGACATTTGGAGTAAACACATCGCCGTTTTCCGGCAAAGAAGGCCAATATACTACCTCCAGAAACATCAAAGAAAGACTGGTAAAAGAGCTTTTAAACGACGTGGCTCTGCAAGTTGATTTTCAAAATATCGGCGAATCTTTTGTCGTGTCAGGACGCGGTGAGCTTCATTTGGCCATTTTGATTGAAAAAATGCGTCGTGAAGGCTATGAGCTGGAAGTCTCCAGACCGCAAGTGATTTTTAAAGAAATTGACGGTCACAAGCACGAACCGTTTGAAGAAGTGGAAATAGAGGTACCTGAAAGTTTGAGCGGCACGGTTATCGAAAAATTGGGCAAACGCCGCGGCGAACTTAAGGACATGGAAACCGAAAATGGCATCAGCTACCTTAAATTTGAAATCCCGACTCGCGGTCTGATAGGTTACCGCAATGAATTCACCATCGATACGCGCGGACAAGGCATTTTAAATACCACTCTTTTAGGTTACCGGCCATACGCCGGAGACTTGATGAGGCAAGATCATGGGTCATTGATTGCACATGAATCAGGCATAGCTGTTACTTACGGCATGTTAGCCGCCCAAGAACGTGGCGTCCTGTTTATACCGGCCAATACCCCGGTTTACGAAGGCATGATCGTGGGACAAAACGCTAAACCCGAAGATTTGATTGTGAATGTTTGCAAAGAAAAACGCCTAAGCAACATGCGCTCCAAGGGTGACGGCGTATCCGATTCTTTAGCACCTCACCGAGTCATGTCCTTGGAAATCGCCCTGGAATACATCGGGGACGACGAACTGGTGGAGGTTACACCCAAAAACATCCGTTTACGTAAACTTTTGCTCAAAGACTTCGAAAGACGCCGAGCCGGACAGCTGTAAAACAATTAAAAATTACGAATTTCGAATTAAAAATGCCATTAATTCGTAATCGTTTTGTCCACACTCCCTTTTTTTTGGTTTCACGTGATAGATTAGGGCTTGTCTTTATGTCTGACAGAAGAGAAATAGTGCTGGATATCGAAACACAAAACACCTTTCAAGACGTGGGTGCTTATAAGGCTTCTTTATTGAAAATCTCACTGGTGGGCGTGTATTTTTATGAAACCGATACTTACGAGGCTTTTTTGGAACCGGATCTGCCCAAGCTTTGGCCCAGGCTGGAAAACTCCACCCGTATCATAGGCTATAATCTGTTCGGCTTTGATTATCCCTGCATGCAAACTTATTACACGGGCGATATCATGAAACTGCCGACCATAGACCTGCTGGTGGAGATCGAAAAAAGAATAGGCTTCAGAGTTAAGCTGGACGACGTGGCTCATGCCACTTTGGGAGTGGGGAAGAGCGGACACGGCTTGCAGGCCGTTGAATTTTGGCGCAACGGAGAAATCGACAAACTAAGAGACTACTGCCTTCAAGATGTGCGCGTCACCAAAGACGTGTATGAAAAAGCTTTGAATGAAAAACAAATTTTCTACTTTGACCGCATGGGACAAAAACAAATGGTTCCCATGCCCATAGTCCTGCCCGAGGCCGGCGAAAGGCCTAAAATCAACCTGTCTTTAGGCCTTTAGAATTTATCCCCAAGGATTTAGTCCTGCACAACATCTTGTGGTATAATCTCGCTTAGACCACAAGATGTTGTGGTTTACCGGAAAGACCGCAACCTCGATTTTGCGCCTTAACGCAAATTCAGGGAGTACGATAAACGCGCCTGCCGCACAAGCCGCCAAAGGTTTTGCGCGGCAAATCGTATTTGGAATTTTGCTTGGCTTGATTCCTTAGTCCATTTTCCGGGTTATAACAAAATTTTATACCACCACCCTATGAGCCCACAGGTCAGTTCTTCAATTAATCAAAAAACAGAACGCCTTACCGAGACAGGCATAAATACGGACGCGATTTTAGCTTATCTTAAAACCCTAAAATCCATCCGCCGCCGAGACGGACGCGTGGATAAATTCCAACCGGAAAAAATTCGTTCCAGTCTGCGAGAGGCCTTCAGGTCATCGGGATTCACGCCGGAAAAAGAAGAAAAGACCATCAACCGTCTTCTGTCTTATGTTTTACACCGGCTCAAACTGCGTTTTGACGGCCACACGGTACCCACCACGGAAAATGTGCGCGAAATGGTCAGCGCGGCTTTGATAGACCTGAATTACACGCAGGTTGCCCGTAATTATTTGATTTACCGCTTGCAGCTCTCACTCCGCTCGGACGAACCTCATTACGGCGCGGGTATAAAATTCCAACGCTTTTTCAGCACCGAAGGCAGATCGCCTTACGATGAATTGGAATGGGATGAGCGCGACGCCGTCATTACCAACGAAAAGGGCCAGGTGGTTTTTGAACAAAAAAACGTGGAAGTTCCCAAAACCTACAGTCAAACCGCCACCAATATCATTGTTTCCAAATATTTCAGAGGACGCCTGGGCACGCCGGAACGCGAAACATCCATGCGCCAATTGGTGGACAGAGTGGCCAAGACCATTTCCAACTGGGGGCGGGTGGGCGGTTATTTTATGACCGAACAAGACGCGGATGTCTACGAAGCCGAATTAACTTCCATTCTGGTTAACCAAAGAGCGGCTTTCAATTCTCCGGTTTGGTTCAACGTGGGCGTCAGCTCGCACCCGCAATGTTCGGCCTGCTTCATCAATTCCGTGCAAGATGACATGCGCTCCATCCTGCAGCTTTCGGTGACCGAAGGCATGCTGTTCAAATACGGTTCGGGCACAGGCTCCAATCTTTCATCTTTACGTTCATCCAAAGAAAATCTGGGCAACTCATCCGGCAAATCTTCGGGCCCGGTTTCTTTTATGCGCGGTTACGACTCATTTGCCGGCGTCATTAAAAGCGGAGGCAAAACCAGACGCGCGGCCAAAATGGTCATTCTGAATATCGACCATCCGGACGTTCAAGAGTTTGTTTGGTGCAAATCCAAAGAAGAGAAAAAAGCGCATACTTTGATAGAGGCCGGCTATGACGGATCTTTAAATGGAGAAGCTTATACTTCCATTTTTTTCCAAAACGCCAACAACAGCGTGCGCGTTTCCGACGCCTTTATGCAGGCTGTGGAACGTGACGAAGATTTTTGGACCAAGTATGTCACCAACGGGGAACCGTGCGAAAAATTCAAAGCTCGTAATTTGCTGCGCGAAATCAGCGAAGCTGCCTGGCAATGCGGAGATCCTGGCATGCAATATGACGGAACCATCAATAACTGGCACACCTGTTCCAACACGGACCGTATTCACGCCTCCAATCCTTGCTCTGAATACATGTTCTTAAATGACTCGGCCTGCAACCTAGCCTCCGTCAATTTGATGAAATGCCGGACCAAAGACGGAGTATTCGACGTGGAGGCTTATGAACATGTCTGTAAAGTCATGGCCACAGCCCAAGAAATTATCGTGGGCTTTTCTTCGTATCCCACACCGGCTATCGAGCATAATTCTCACGCTTACCGTCCCTTGGGCTTGGGCTACGCCAATTTGGGAGCCCTGCTCATGAGTATGGGCTTACCTTATGATTCGGACGAAGGGCGCAACATGGCCGGAGCCTTAACCTCCATCATGTCGGGCGTGGGCTACAATCAGTCTGCTGTCATGGCCGAAAAACTCGGCCCTTTCGAAGGCTACGAACCCAACCGCGAACCCATGATGAACATCATGCGCAAACATCGCGAAGCGGCTTATAGCATTCCCGCTCAAGGCGTACCTCATCAAGTCTGGGAGAGAGCCCGCTCCTGCTGGGACGAAACCATCGCCTTGGGCGAGCAAAATGGTTTCCGCAATGCGCAAATATCAGTTCTGGCGCCCACGGGCACCATTGCCTTTTTGATGGACTGCGACACCACGGGCGTTGAACCGGATATCGCTCTGGTCAAATACAAATGGCTGGTGGGCGGCGGCATGATCAAAATCGTCAATCAAACCGTGCCCGAGGCTTTGCGTCATTTGCAATACACGGAACAGCAGACCCGGGACATCATCGATTGGATAGATAAAAACGACACCATTGAAGGCGCTCCCCATTTGCAAGAAGAACATTTGCCGGTTTTTGACTGCGCTTTTAAGGCGGCCAAGGGGACTCGTTCCATCAACTACATGGGCCACCTGCGCATGATGGGAGCTGTCCAACCATTTCTCTCGGGTGCCATTTCCAAAACCGTGAACATGCCTCACGACAGCACGGTGGAAGATGTGATGACCGTTTATCTGGAAGGCTGGAGAATGGGCTTAAAAGCCGTGGCCATTTACCGCGACGGCTGCAAACGCTCTCAACCTTTAACCACATCAAAGGCATCAGATACCAAAAGCAGTCAGACAACCGCTGTCAGTACGCCTGCACCCGTCAAAACCGAGACCGTGCCCCTGCCTGTTCTGAACGTTAAACAAGCTTACACGCCTCGCCGCAGACGCTTGCCGGACGAAAGACGCTCTATCACCCATAAATTCCAAATAGGACCGCACAAGGGCTTTATCACGGTCGGTTTATATGATGATGGGACCCCCGGAGAGCTGTTCGTGACCATGTCCAAAGAGGGGAGCGTCTTATCCGGTCTGTTGGATGTTTTCAGTACTTCCGTATCCATCGGCCTGCAATACGGCGTGCCGCTTAAAATTCTGGTTAATAAATTCGCGCACGTGCGTTTCGAGCCATCCGGTTTTACGGCCAACCCCAACATCCGCGTGGCCAAATCCATTATCGACTACATCTTCCGCTGGCTGGGCTTAAAATTCCTGACACCCGAAGAAAGACGCGCCATCGGCATCAATGTGGACACTTCTGCTACGGCTGAACTGCAAATAGAAGACATCCCCAAAGATCAGTCCTTAAACGTAACCGGCGATTCGGCCCAAGCCAGTTTACTGGAGGCCTCTCAATCCAAAAATACGACCTTGACCGCGACGTTCGACAATCAATCAGACGCCCCGGCCTGCGACACCTGCGGCTCCATCATGGTCAGAAACGGCGCCTGCTATAAGTGCTTGAACTGCGGAGCGACCAGTGGGTGCAGCTAAAATTAGAAACACATAGAGGTGCCACAAAATTCATGAGCGATCGCCAATCCAAAACTTGAAACTACTTACATAAATCAAAGAATAGCGCTGGCCGCCGGCCTGACGCTCAAATGAATTTAAGATAAAGCAATTAGCAAAAAACCGAGTATGCTCCAAATCTACACGGGCAACGGCAAAGGCAAAACCACGGCCGCCTTGGGCCTGGCTGTCAGGGCTGTGGGAGCTGGTAAAAAAGTGGCTTGGATCGCCTTTGACAAGGGAGGGGACGCGCATTATTCGGAACGTAAAATTATAGCCGAGCGTTTTCCGGAGATAGATTTTTACGCCACCGGACTGGATAGAATCGATGTTCGAACCGGACGCTTCCGTATGGGGGTCACGTCTCAAGATATGGAAGAAGGCGAGAGGGGATTGAGTATATTGAACCAAATATTTTCTCAAGCCCGGCACGACTTGGTGATCTTAGACGAGATCAACTGTTCAGCCGAATTGGGCATAGTGGATGAGCAAATAATTTTAGATCTACTGGAACAAAAACCGGCTGAAATGGAGTTGGTATTGACCGGAAGGAACGCACCCATGTCATTCATGAATCTGGCCGATCTGATAACTGAAATGCAATTACACAAACATTATTTCTATCAAGGAGTCAAAGCCCGACCAGGTTTTGATTACTAAGAACATATTCCGTATTCATTAATTATACGACCGGCTGTGTCCGTCTCTTTATTCGTTCCTGACTTAATGTTAGAATACGGCATCAAACCACATGTTCAGATTACCCAGTTTGGTTCTTCCCGCCAGCCCGATGCACCCATGGTTATGGGTGGTTTATATATTATTCGGCCTATCTTTGGTGATTTTTATATTTTTTTGGTTTTGGGCTTTTTGGCACGCCGTCAGAACACCGCGCGCCAATTGGGGACAACGCTTGATCTGGGGGATTCTACTCTTAAACCCAACAGCTACGGTCTGGTACTGGTGCATTTGGAAACGCTGGGCCTTTTGGTCCTTGTTCACACCCTTGCTGGGTATTTTTATAGCTCTGCCGTTAGTGATCAGATCTTTAATGACCAAGGCCGACGCAACATCTTTTACCAATACCTTGTTCGCCCTGGGCAGTAATCGTTTGGTCATCTTATTCGTCATTCTCATGATTTACCCGATTGTTTTAAAGCTGGCCATAGTCTTACATTTAACCAAAAATACGGACGTAACGGCCATGGACAGAAATGACTGGGTACTGACTATGGCTATGCCTGTTATGGGCTATGGTTCAGCCCTAAGCTACAGCTCAAAATTTATGAAATCATGGGCGCTAAGCAGTCTGCTGTGGCTCATAATCGCGCTTTTCGCGGCTCAGGCCATGGTCATGAATATCGCTCCGGTCATCATTCCGGCCGGCGATGAAAAAAGAGAAGAGTTTTTACTGCATAAATAAAACGGCCCCAGGAGGCCGTTTTATTATTCGTCGAAATCTTTGAATTTGAGTGTTTCTCGTTCTTCGCGGTTAACCTGGTCAGCCAAGTCATCCAAAGCGGCGATCGGATCTACCATTTCTTCGTCATAGTCTTCATCTTCTTCATCATCTTCGTCTTCGTCAAACTCATCCTCTTCTTCCGTATCTTCGTCATCTTCATCATCTTCTTCTTCATCTTCATCTTTAACGGTCATGCCGGCGGTCATAAGCTCATCTTCGAGCTCTTCTTCATCATTGTAGCCCTGCGGATCCCAGTCATTAGTCGGACCCAAGGAAAAGGGTATTGTGTTCATATTTACCTTGAGAATTAAGAACTTTTTTATGTTTAATCTGCGCTAGGCAGCAATAGTCGAAGAGAATAAATACCACGCAAATACTTGTCAAGTAACCCGCGAAACAGGTATGCTATCCCAACTATGGAATTAATGCCCATATTAGCCTTTATAGGCTTGATGATATTGATAGCGGTCACCTCGGTCCTGCTGTGGAAAATGCTGAAAGTCGAAAAGAGGATTACGGCCGAAGAAGAACCTCAAGGCCTGCTTATGATGCAGCAGCAAATAGCCCAACTCCAAAATGTAATCAGCGGCCGTCTGAACGAAACCAATCAAGCTTTCAGAGAACAAAATACTTCAGTCACAGGTATTGTGCGCGACATTACGGAACGCATGGGCAGGATGGAAGAGATCTCCAGACAAGTGCTGAGTGAAACAACCGAACTTCAGAAACTTCAACAAATTTTAAAAAACCCAAAACAAAGAGGCGTGCTGGGTGAATATTTTTTGGAAACGCTTTTAAAAAATATTTTGCCGCCGGAAAATTTTACCATGCAATATGCTTTTAAGGACGGAGAAATCGTGGATGCTGTGGTTTTCATTAAAGATAAAATAGTACCCATTGATTCCAAATTCAGCCTTGAAAATTACAATCGTTTAGCCGTGGAAGAAAACCCGGCCGAAAGAGAAAAACTGGAGAAAACTTTTGTTAACGATCTTAAAGACAGAGTTAAAGAAACGGCCAAATACATTCGTCCCAACGAAGGAACCATGGATTTCGCTTTCATGTTCATCCCTCACGAAGCCATCTACTATGATTTATTGATTAACAAAATCGGCTCTGTAACCGAAGAAACGGAAAGCATCATCCAAAGAGCGGCTTCCAGATATCATGTGCTGGTTGTATCACCAACTTCATTTTTAGCTTATCTGCAAACCGTTTTACAGGGTCTTAGAGCCATGAAAATAGAAGAGGAGGCCAAAGAGATTCAAAAGAGAGTGGATGAGCTTAGAATGCATTTAAAAGCCTATGAGCAACATCATGTGAGCGTGGGTAAAAACCTAAAAACCGTGGTCAACCAATACAATCTAAGCACCAAGGAATTTATCAAAATAGACAAAGATATATACCGTATCACCAAACAAACCAACAATCCCGAAATAGAACTGATCGAAGAAACCATTGCCAACGAATAAAATGAAATCAGTCTTTAAAAAAGTTTTAGGATTATCCGCCGTCTTTTTAACGGCTGTTATTTTATTAATCCTTGCCTGCACCGCTTACGTCCGCTTGATCCATAGAACACTGATAGTTCAACCCGCCCAGACGCCTCAAAGCCAAGCCATCATGATTCTGGGCGCTTCGATTAAATCCAACGGCCAACCGTCAGACGCGCTTAGAGACCGCTTGGAAACAGGTATAGGTTTATACAAAAGCGGCAAAGCCCCGCTGATCCTCTTGACCGGGGACGACGGCCGCAACCGGGCCGACGAAATTACGGTCATGAAAAACTACATCTTAAAGGCGGGCGTGCCGGAAAGCGCCATTTTTACGGACGGACAAGGCTACAGGACTTACGAAAGCTGTGCTCGAGCCAACAAAACATTCAATATCAAGCAAGCAATCATCGTCACCCAAAAGTTTCACTTGCCTCGCGCTTTGTATCTCTGTCATCGATTAGGCGTGGATTCGGTGGGCGTTTCAGCCGATCTGCACGCCTACAAAGACATCCATTGGTTTACGGTCCGTGATTGGCTGGCCAGTTTTAAAGCCTGGCTGGACATCAACATCAAGACGCCGCAACCGCCAGTTATTTGATATGAACGAACTTACGGAACTGAAAAAAATATTGCGCCAAAAAGCCGATCCGCAGAGAGCCGAAGTTTATAAACGCTTTTTTAAAACCGGCCGGGGTGAATATGGCGAAGGAGATATTTTTTTAGGCGTCACCGTACCCGTACTAAGGCAAGTATCCAAAGAATTCAGAACCATGCCGCTCAACGAAGTCATTAAACTGCTGCGCGGTAAAATCCACGAAGAGCGCTTTACGGCTTTGGTCTTATTGGTTCATCAATATCAAACCCAACCGGAAAATCAAAAAAAGATTTTTGATATTTATCTGGATCACACCACCTGCATTAACAACTGGGATCTGGTGGACGCGTCGGCGCCGTCAATCGTGGGTCATTACTGCTTTAAGAGCAACGACACCCGGACACTGGAAAGATTGGCTAAATCTCCCTTGCTGTGGGACAGAAGGATCGGCATGCTGGCCACTTTGTTTTTTATCAGACAAGGGGACACGGGCGCCGCTCTAAAACTGGCCGACATGCTGGTCAGCGACCGGCACGATTTGATGCACAAAGCCGTGGGCTGGATGTTGCGGGAAGCGGCCAAAAAAGATCCGGGAGCAACCATGGATTTTCTTAAAAAACACGCTTCCAGCATGCCCCGGACCATGTTACGCTATGCCATAGAAAAATTCCCCGAAAAAGAAAGATTGGACTATCTCAAGAAAAAAGACCAAACCCCTTCAGGTCACTGATTATTGGCTATTGATGATTGGTTATTGATGATTGATTCCTTGTATCATCTATTAATCTTTGGTTCATACGGACACCATTTGGCCAAAGGACACAAATAACACTTGGGTTTTTTGCCGGCCGTGCAAATTTCGCGTCCAAAGCGCACCATGGTCCGATTAACCTCGTTCCAATATTTTTCAGGCAGCAAGTCTTTGATGTCCCGTTCAACTTTTTCCGGGGTCGCGCCGCGAGACCAGCCAAGCCTTTTGGCTATTCTAAAAACATGCGTATCAACCGCGATGGCCGGAATTTTAAAACAATAAGAAAGCACACAACTGGCCGTTTTACGGCCCACGCCGGGCAAGGTCACCATTTGCTCCATAGATAAAGGGATTTGGCCTTGGAAGTCATTTAAAAGCTTTTTGGCCAGCAAGTGAAGAGACTTGGCTTTATTGCGATATAAACCGATGGCAGACAGGCTCCGGGCGATCTCCGATGAATCCGTTTTGGCCAATTTTTGCCAAGTGGGAAATTTTTGCCTGAAAGAGGGGAAGACCTTCAACACTTGGGCGTCCGTGGTCCTGGCTGATAAAATAGTGGCAATTAAAGAATCTTCCGGATTACCCAAATCCATTTCCGGTTTTTGTGTATAACGTCGTTTTAGGGTTTGAATTATCTTAATGGCCGACCGGTCGTAAGGCATAACAAACTTGTTAATAAGTCATATCATTATAACAAAAAACTGAAACACAAAGGCATACAAGAGCTGAAAGAGGGGAGAGGGGCTGATTAACCAAAATTACAAATTAACAATTATAAATTATGAATTATGACGACACGACATAACTGAACCGACCAATTAAGAATTAAAAAAATAATTAAAAAATTAGAATTGCAAAATAGATCGTCCGGACGGATGGTGAGGTTTGGGCGGTATACGGACAAGATGAATTTGTAAAGAAGAAAATTAATGGATGAATTCAAATAACGAATTTAAAAATTTTTGACGATAGGGAAGAGAGTGAGAACGGTCAAAAAGCCTAATGTTTTTGATAATAAATAGCGTCGCACAATATACCTTATACGAAACAAGATGGTTTTCAAAAATTGGCCTATAGCTAAATAATGGCTAATTTAAGCCAAATTATTCAACACAGCCTCTCTTCACCTATTTGTAGTATATTTTGCCCGGCACCCTGATATCTATATACTCCCGCACCTCGCCCAAATCAGGCTTGGTATTCAGAAACTGCCTTAATGTCTCTATCTGCAGGTCTACTGTATCGTCTAATTCGATTAAAACGCTTATATTCTCTTTTAGGACCAAATTCAGGGTATCTGTATCAGGCTCTAAGCCGATATCCAAGCCTTTGAACCAAATACCCGCGTCTCTCAATTTAATGGTCAAATCCAACCATTGTCTAACCTTATTGGATTCCACATAAATTTGACCCTTATCATAGGTACTGGTAACCGAAGAAATAATTAAAACTTCTTTAGACATGTCTACGGGAGACGGATCGGTTAAAACACTCATGGTGGCCGAAGCTGTTTCCGAATCAGCCAAATCAGTCACCACGCCATAATCATCAATGATATAAACCCCGGTCTTGGTGACCAAGACCACACTCCTCTGCCTCTCTCGAATATTGAGTCGTAAAATATTAGGATATATTTTATCCACAGTAACATTTTCTACAAAAAACTTGTCAGCCAGGTGGTTTTCGATCCGGCCGGGATCTACAGTTAAAATATTTTTATTGCCCCACGGCCAATCTTTGGGCCGGTTAAAATACGCCTCTATCTCCCCCGCCACAGCCTCTCGGCTTAATACATTCAGCTCCCCTACCTCGTATTCAGTGACCGTAAAATAATTGGAATAAAAAACAAACCAAAAAAAACTCAAAATAATAAAACTGGCGAACAAAGAAAGCTTGACCCACCGGCTCTTGTTTTGCCGCCCGGCCCTATCTTCGGCAAACATGCCGATTTCTTTTCTTTTAAACCATCTCATGCCCGTATATTCTCACATTCCAAAAAGCTTGTCATTAAACATTTTATTTAACCGCGATTCTGGGCAGCCAAGGATTGATCCTGGTGATCACTTCGTAATTAATGGTGCCTATTTTGCCCGCCAGCTCTTCGGCGGAAATCATATCTTTTTTTTGCGAACCCAAAAGCACCACTTCGTCTTCCGCGGCCGCGCCTTTAACGTCCGTTACATCCACCATCATCATATTCATACAAATACGGCCGACCACCTTGCAACGCTTGCCCCTGATCAAAACATTGCCCAAGCCTGACAATTTTCTATCGTAGCCATCCCAATAACCCACCGGCAAAACCGCAATTTTAGACTTTCGAGTTACTTTTTCAGTCAACCCATAACCAATGGCCGTGCCTTTTGGCACGTCTTTGATTTGAGCGATAACGGTTTTCCAGGTTAAAGCCGGTTTAAGGATAATATCCTTATGTTGCTTTTGAGCCACGGCCCGAGTTTCCTTGGAAGACCAGTGCCCGTATAAAGAAATGCCCATTCTGATCAAATTGAAATGTGTTTCCGGAAACAAAAAAGCGGCCGCCGAGCAGGCAGTATGCTTAATCAAGGGGTCGCATCCCGCGGCGCTTAATTGTTTCAGCGCTTGATTAAAACTATCTAACTGCCGGTTGGCAAATGCGTGATCGGTTGTATCTTCGATGTTGGCGAAATGAGTATACACGCCTCGAATATGTAAACCCTTTATATCCATGGCCCGGCGCGCGTAATCAATCAACGTTTGGCCCGCTAAACCCTGTCTGACTGTCCCGGTCTCAACCTTAAGATGTATATGGGCCGGTGATTTTTTTAGCACACCGCGCTCGGACAGTTGCTTGACCGTTTGTAAGACGCCTAAGTCATAAGCCACAAAGTCCAGATCGTGCCTGATAGCTTCTTCAACTTGGCCGGGCCTGGTATAACCCATGATTAAAATCAACTCCGTAAAACCGGCCTTACGCAAAATCAAACCCTCGTCCAAAGAATCAACTCCAAACCACTTAACACCTGCCCGTCGCGCCATGGACGCGATTTCCAGCAAACCATGGCCATAAGCATTTGATTTGACCACGGCCATCAGCTCTACTTTTTTGTGCAATGATGTTTGAAAGGCCTTGATGTTGTTTTTGACGGCCCCGGAAGAAACTTCGACCCATGTTTTGGATTGAAGCAAGTCTTTGTGTTTTGATGACATAATGAACAATTACTTTATACAACAAAGTTTAAGCTATTTTTTCAAAGCCGCAATACGGAATCAAGGCTTCAGGAATTTTAATGGTGCCGTCGGCCTGCTGATGATTTTCCAAAATCGCGATGGGCAGCCTTGATAAAGCAATGCCCGTACCGTTTAAAGTATGCGCAAACTGATTTCCGTCTTCGGTCTTAATTTTAATATTCAATCTTCTGGCTTGAAAATCAGTACAATTGGAAGCCGATGTTACTTCTCCCCAACCGCCCTGGCAGTCATTTCTGCCCCACATCCAAGATTCTATATCGTACTTGCGATAAGCCGGGCCGCCCAAATCACCGGTGCAAATATCAACCACCCTGTAAGGTATCTGCAGGGCCTGCATGATATTTTCTTCGTGCTTTAAAAGCTCCAGATGCAGGGCTTCAGATTGCTCGGGCGCGCAAAAAACAAACATTTCAACCTTGGCGAACTGATGCACTCTGTAGAGCCCGTATGATTCACGGCCATAAGCTCCGGCTTCGGTTCTGAAGCAGTGAGAAAGGCCGACATATTTAAGAGGTACTTGTTCGGACTTCAAAAATTCGTCTTTATGATAACCGCCCAAAGCGATTTCTGCCGTGCCGATCAAAGAGAGATCAGTGTTTTCAATAGAATAAATTTGCGTCTCCGATCCTCGCGGCTGATAACCCGTGCCCAATAAAATCTCATCCTTGGCCAAATCCGGCGTGCTCATGGGTATGAATCCGTTTTTATATAAATATTCCATGGCAAACCTGATCAACGCCTGCTCCAAAAGAGCTCCTTTGCCTTTCCAAAAATAAAACTTGGCCCCGGCCACCTTGGCGCCTCTTTCAAAATCCAAAATATCCAACTTTTGACCCAAGGCGACGTGATCCAAGGGTTTATCCAATTTCTTAATCTCCCCCCATTGTCTCAACTCTTTATTATGCGCATCATCCGGGCCGATCGGCGCATCGGGATGTGTCAGATTGGGAATCATCATCAACAACTCCGTTCTTTGTTGGCTGACCGCTTTCAGTTCATCTTCTTGTTTGGCCAAATCCGACTTTAAAACTTTTCCGCGCTCTACCAGCTCTTCTTTGTTCTCCGCGAGACGCATATCCTCGGCCACCTGGTTGCGTTCAGCCCTGGTTTTTTCGGCCGCCTGCAACAAAGAAACGTAAGTTCGATCCAACTCCATCAGCTTGTCCAGATCTACGTTAACACGGCGCGCTTGGCAATTATTTTTTACAATCTCCGGATTCTCTCTGATAAATTTTATATCGAGCATATTTATGAAATATTTAAGATGGTATAAATCACGATTCCGCCGGGCGTTTCAACCTCCACCTTATCCCCTGGCGCGTGACCCAAAAAAGCTCTGCCCATGGGCGATTCATTGGAAATCAAGCCCGAAGCCGGATTCGCTTCTTCGGAGCCTACAATCTTGTAATTTTTCACAACATCTTTGGCTTCGACTTCAACCTTGGAGCCGATTCTGACAGTGGAACTGCCGGCCACGTCTTGAATCACGGAAACGTTTTTCAACATCTCCTCAATTTCCCGAATCCTGCCCTGAATAAAACCCATTTCATCTTTGGCGCTGTGATATTCGGCGTTTTCTTTCAGATCGCCCAAGGCCTTGGCCTGCTCGATTCTAGAGGATGTTTCTCGTACCTTAACCGTTTTAAGCTCGTGTAATTCGGCTTTTAATTTATCCAAACCATCTTGACTGATATAAAAAATTTTCTCACTCATAATCTCTATAAATGTCCTTAATGGACAAAAATATTTGTCCACCTTTATACGGTGGCTTTTAACTAGTATATGAAGCTACTGAAACATTGTCAATTCGTTTTGTTAATGTATTTGTCCCAAGCCATTAACGCCTCTCTGGCGACCGGAATTGCCGTCCTGGAACCCTCCTCACCTTCTTCCAATAAAACCACGACGGTAACCTTGGGGTCTTCAAAAGGCGCGAAAGCCGTAAACCAAGCATGATTTGGTTTGTCTTGCCGCCACTGGGCCGTCCCGGTTTTTCCGGCCACAGTAAACGGCATATTGGCCAAAGACCTGCCTGAACCGTAAACAACTGTATCTCGCATGCCGAGACGCACAATTTCAAAGGCCGATGCCGGAGCAATCTCTCCTTGATTTTCAGGTTCAATAAAATCACGATTAAAATGGGGTGTAATTTTTTTACCTCCGTTGGCTATCAAGGAAGTTGCCAAGGCTATCTGCATGGGCGTTACCAGCAGATCACCCTGCCCGATGGCATAGTTATATGTGTCGCCCAAATACCATTTTTGACCGGTTTTCTCCTCTCTTCTTTGCGGCGAAGGAACGTGGCCCGGCACTTCGCCCGGCAAATCCAAACCGGTCCTGGAACCAAAACCGAATTTTTCGAGCCAGACAGCCATATTTTCGGCTCCCAAACCCCTTATCCCTTCTCCCCCTCCGCACATGAGATAAAAAAAAGTATTAACCGACCATGCTATGGCCCGGCGCACATCAGTAGCACCATGACCGCCCGCCTGCCAATCAGGAAAAAATCTGGAACCCACCCACACACCTCCGCTTGAAAACACGGCGGTCTGCCGGGTGACAATCTTATCTGCCAGCAAAGCAACCGCATATACCGGCTTAATGGTCGATCCTGAAGGAAACAAACCGGCCCAGGCCCGGGCCAAAAATGGATTATTCGGATCTTTTAAGTATTGATCGTACAATGTGCTGGAAACATGCCCCGAAAAAATATTGTTATCATATGACGGCCAAGACGCGACCGCCAATACGGAACCATCTCTCGGATCCAGCAATATAAGCGTGCCTTTTTGGATTTCATTTTCCTGCAAATGTTTTTTTAATATCAGTTCAGATTCTTTTTGCAGATTAACGTCAATAGATAAATACAAATCTTTTCCGGGAACCGGATCTTGTTCATGAACAACCCTCTGTTCCTTGCCGCGCGAATCAACTTCCACCACTTTTTCACCCGGTACACCCCTAAGCAATGCTTCATACCAAGACTCCACCCCCATTTTACCGACGCTGTCCGTTCTTTTGTAATCACGATATTTTTCCTCTGACAACTGTTCTTCGGTTATCTTGCCCGTATAGCCTATAAAATGAGAAAAAGTTTGGTACTCGGACGATATCGGGTAACGGCGTTTATCTCCTTGTTCAATATATACTCCGGATGAATCGCCCAAGCCGATCAGCAAAGCCACTGCTTGATCATATGCCACGTCCCGGGCAATGATTATCTTCCTGTCAGGCGAACGGCTTTTTAAAATATCAGCTTCGATATCTGAAATGGGAGCGCCGTATACGCGAGCGATTTTGCCCAACAGATCATTGCGCGCATCTTCGTCTTGAGGCAAATCCACGGGAATAACCGCTATATCAAAAGTGGGAATATTGTCCGCCAAAATAACACCCGTTCTGTCCCTGATCACCCCTCTTTTGGGCTGCAAAACCGATGTTCTAAGTCTATTGCGTTCAGCCAGCGCCAAATAACGATCATGATCTTTAATTTGCATGGAAAATGCTCTAAACAATAAAACCGCCAAAACAGTTAAGACCAAACCAACAGCCAAAATAAATCTTCCGGCCGGCAAAGGAGCTCCCAAAAACATGGGCCTGTCTTTTATTTTAACCAGTTCGTCTTCATACAAAACTTCATGCGCAATATCCTCCTGATCTTTCAAGTTGATTTCCAAGGCATAACCACCATCTTCCCGCCAAGAAAAATATTCGTTGTGCTTATTACTCATATCTGCCTTTGTACGCGTTAACCGATATCACGAAACGCTTGGTAAACAAGGTTATAGACACAAAAACCAGCGTGGTAAAAATAATGTCAAAAACAAAAACCCCCAATAACCTGGACCAAGGTTCAAGATAATAAGCTCCATTTAAGACATAGGTCCCGAACCAAGACAATAACTGCCACAAGGTTCTGTCCAGCAAACGGGCGGCCGCCACCAAAGCCATGCTCGCATACAAAGAACGGTTGGTCGTCACCCGGCTGGCCAGCAAATCCACCAGCAAAAAAACCAATAACCATCTGCCGGTTACAAAGCCCGCCGAAGTTGCGCTCATCAAATCAATAATCAAACCGGCTATCACGGCCAAAGTGTATGCCGCCGGTCTTTTGTTCAGCAATAAAAACAAAACACCGACCGGCACGACCGGCCTGATATAGGCAAAAACAGACGGCGCGGAACCGATAAAACCGCTTTCATAAACGCCCGCCAATATGGCGGAAATAATCACAATAACCCAAGATGACCTGCGCATAAATTATTCCGGACGCAAAGCCTGAGGCCTGAGCACGGCCACCACTTCCAAATACTCCAAAGGAACCAAGGCTTCGACAGCCGCCTTTTTAAAAGGATCTGTCGGTTGTCCGATGACCTGATTAACCAGACCGACAATTAAATTGGGAGGAATTTTTTCTTCAGTACCCGAAGTAACCAAAAGATCGTTTTTTTCCAGAGATTCCTGCTGAGGTATGAGAGTGGCTTCAGAGGCCCAATTGCCTCTGCCTTCCACTAAACCAATAAGCTTGCGTTCCCCTGCTTTGGAAACAGCCACCCGGCTGTCAGGGTCTGAAAATAAAGTCACCACGGCCGTTCTTTCTTGAATTTTGGTAATCTTGCCCACCAAAATACCATCACTCACCATGGCCGCCATGCCAACCTCCAAACCGTCTTTTGAGCCTCTGTCAATCATGATAACCGCTTTATTGGGCACGGCCGACCGGCTGATCACCCTGGCCATCACCGCGTCATAACCTTGTTTCTGCAAATAGCCCAAAGATTTTCGTAAAACTTCGTTCTCTTCTTCCAAAGCTCTTAAGCGCACGTAATCCACGCTCACGCCGGCCAGACGGCTTTCCGAATCAAGCAAAGCTTCATTGCACTCCTTGGCCGGTAAGTCTTGACTAAAGACCGTGGAAAGCGACGTGCCCAAAGAAGTGGCCGCCCTGCTCAAAGGCGATAGTCCATATCTGATCAAATCTTCAAAAGGCAACAAAACATTGGTGACGCGCAAAACAGCCAGCGCCATAAGCGCTCCAAGAACCAAGATAATGGTTTGGTGGCGTCTGTTCATGATTTATTATTTTAAAAAATACGATCCGTCTTGGGCAGAGCAATGTCTTTCAGCAGAATCGGTGAATCCAACAAGGTACCGGCCCCTCTAGCCACGGCCGAACCAGGATCTTCCGCCACCCTGACAGGCAGGCCCGTACCCGCGCTAATAGACTGATCCATACCACGCAACAAGGCCCCTCCCCCGGTCAAAATCAGACCACGTCTATAGATGTCGGCCACCAATTCGGGCGGCGTGATTTCCAAGATGGATTTAATATGCTCAACAATGGTTCTGACCGATCTGGCCAATGCCTCTCTAATCTGCGTGTCGTTGACCATAATTTCTCTTGGCAGACCGGACAGTAAATCGCGTCCCCTCATGGACACCTCCAGCCTGTCCTGCAGAGGAATGGCTGACCCAACCGCGATCTTAACCTCTTCCGCCACTCTTTCCCCCAGCAATAAATTAAAGACATCACGCGCGAAGAGGTTAA